>Ga0307516_10002656_pt1 | contig 23661 bp, 28 predicted proteins | sample 19_EM_MG_FD_203310 | JGI IMG/M metagenome (GOLD analysis project Ga0307516, IMG submission 203310) | Populus trichocarpa ectomycorrhiza microbial communities from riparian zone in the Pacific Northwest, United States - 19_EM | ecosystem: Host-associated > Plants > Roots > Unclassified | place...
CTCAAGCCGCAGCCAGCGGGCGCCGCAGATACCGAACCGAACCCCTTAGATTATTCGCTGTGAATCCCTTAACGGTGGGCGATTTTAGAAGGACGGTCATGTGGGGTTTTATTCTTGTATAATAATTGAACACCTGCGAAGACCGCGCGCGCCCCATCTCCTTCGTGACTATCGAGAAATCTGACTAGTTCAATATTACTGTCACTCCGACGTTGACCAGACGTCCCAGTGCCACATGAGATGCAGAAGCGAGGCTCAAAGTGGCAGGTACGGCGGGAGCAATTATCGATGGGTAGCGGATTGGCAGAGCGCTCAATCCGGACTCATAACCTGTTGGAATATATGAATCGATAAACGTGAAGATTGTATTACAGTATTATGCGGGCACAAGATCTGTCTATATACAGGAAGGCCGTCAGGACAAAGGACGTAAGACTGCCCTCCGAGCCGGTGCTCGGGGACTGAGTCATGTCCGGACGCCTCCTCATCTCCGGATGCCACCTTATTCTTACGTAAATCACGAACTGACTCGCCGTTCGCCAGGAATTGGGTGGAACCAAAGAAGCGATCCCGAATACCACCGTCGATTGCCACAATCTTTTCGAGCAGTACCACGATCGTTCGATATTGTCGCCACCGACTATAACTACAATCGGTGCACTGACAGCGCAGCCTCGATAATCTACATATCCGACAAACCTACGATTCAAGCCATCATATGAAGTCCGCTTGTGAACTGAATCATTCTGCAGCCCGCGTCAGTGAATTCCTTTGCCTGAAATACGACTCTACGTTCACGATATCCGGTCGAATCAATGCTGTCGGAACTGCTTTTCGCGCTTGGTGATGCTGGAGCTACAGTGGCGCCCCATACCAGAGCTGCTGTCCGCGTTCAATGTTGATGGAGCTGCTGTACACTCCTAGTGATAACAGAACTGCTGTGCTCGCTTGGTGATGCTGGAGCTGCAGTGGTGCCGCATACCGGAGCTGCTGTCCACGTTAGATACTGATGGAGCTGCTGTACGCGCCCAGTGATGACGGAACTGCTGTGCGTGCTTGGTGATGCTGAAGCTGGAGTGGCGCCCCATACCGGAGCTGCTGTCCGCGTTCAATGTTGTTGGAGCTGCTGTACGCTCCCAGTGATGACGGAACTGCTGTGCTCGCTTGGTGATGCTGGAGCTGCAGTGGTGCCCCATACCGGAGCTGTTGTCCGCGTTCGATGTTGATGGAGCTGCTGTACGCGCCCAGTGATGACGGAGCTGTGTGTGTGCTCAGTGATGCCGGATGTGCAGTGGTGCCTTATACCAGAGCTGCTGTGTACTCTCAATGCTGACAAATGGACAGATTATCCAACAGATCGGCCTGCGAATCGGCCTGATATCCAGGGGAAGCATCCAGTGAAGCAAGTGCAGGTGGTTAAACAGGTTTCTTTTCCTCTCCTTTCTTTCTTTGGCGGATGCACTCTTTCTCCTATGTCCGTGGTTTTCCCATGCGGTTTTTTACACGGTTATGAGGTTTAACGAGGCATCCGAGGATACTGGGTTTCACTGTTTTTCTTTCTTTTCTCTGCAACTGTTTGTTGCTATACTGGCAGTTTCGTTTTCTCCTTCTCTCCTGCGTTCCTTTGCATCTTCCGTACGAGAGGAAGCGTCACAACAATGGGCGTCCGGAGATGACGGACCCGAGACAGCGTCCGAAGATGACGGACCAGAGGCAACATGTCTGGAGATGACAGCAGCCTTAGTCTCCGAGCACCGGCTCGGGAGACAGTCTTCCATCCTTTCCCCTTGGCGAGTCCCTGAGGCGCGTTGTATATAGAGAGAATGTTTTTCCTTCGACGTTGTATCAATCAATCAGTTCACCACCTTCGTCTCTATCGATCCCTATATTCCAACAAGATGCGAATCTTCTTTTCAATGTAGAGCTCTTGGATGAGATTTGTAAATCTGGCAAAGTTTTTGCTGGCTGGCATGATTGAGGATACAACTTGTCAGGGTTGCTGTCGATGTAGGTAGTCCAATTGGACCTGATGGGGGGGAGGTGGTAGCAGATTAGAGCTGCTGTAATGGTGAAGTAAGCAAGGGCAGGCAGCTGAGTAAAGTAGTTGTATGTAGCAGTGGAGGGAGCGTTGATGAGGGGGCAGGTGTTGGTGGGTGTGTGGGGGGATGTTTTTTTATTTTTTTTTATTTATTTATTCAGTACTCGTATGCGACCTAAGTAGATCATGACGAGGGGCATGGCCCATAAATACAGTCCGTTTCCCCGCCGCAGTCCGCGTATAGCGGCACGGTGCAGGCTTCCATTGCCCTCCGCCCAGGCCTGTCCCGCGAAGTCGTGCTAGCGTACCAAGGAAATTACAAAGGAAACGCGCGCCCCCTCCTCCCCTACTCCACCGATGCCATGAAGGACGGGGTGGGTAGGAACAGCGGTGTTCCTTCCCCAGCCCCCGTCCCGTTCTCCACCCCAAGCTCCTCCGTCCGCTTCTCATCTTCTAGCTCCGCTCGCTCCCGGAGCTCCCCCTCCGACACCTCGCTGCCCCTGTCCCCGTCCCCCGCCACAGGTGGCACTGTCTTTCCAACGTCTGTCGAGGACAGGAAGTCCAGTATCGCCTGGGAGCACTGCTCCCCTTCCGCGAAGAGTTCGTGAGCTGTCCACCGCTCCCTCCCTCTCCCCGTCTCCTCTTCTACCTTCTGCCATAACACCTTCTGCTCCTCCTTCCATCTTGGGCACCTCTTGAGGAGGTGGTCCCTTGTCTGCTTGGGGCACCGGCACCACCAGCACCGCGGCGTTGGGCGGGATTTCGACCAGTGCAGATACTCGCCAGTGAGGCAGTGCCCCATCTTCAGCTGATAGAATCTCGAGGCCAGCCTCTTGGCGCTCCCAGCAACCGTGCCGTCGGGCTTTTGGCTCTTCGGCATTTTGTACTTCTTCTTGGAGGTCCGGCCTCCCGCCCACTTCCGTGCCTCAGCCCACTTCTTCTCGGCGATCTCCCGCTCGATGTTGGCGAGGGATCTGGGGAGCGGTGTCGCGCGCTCCTAGTGTGGGGGGATGTGGGGACGTATTGTTTACGACATTGGGTATACGTCACGTGACACTGGGGTTGGGTGATTCTGCATTTTTTCGGTTCATCGCATTCAGCCTAGATATGTAGACTATGGCGAACATTTTGGCCGGCTTGGTTCCAATCCACTGTCGCGCGATGGCGGCATGTTACGGCTGTGTGGATATGGGTGGGTGCAGTTTTCTGCAAACATCAAATTTTTCATTTGGACTTTTGTAACTAATGAGCCACTATTTTCCACCACCACCACCACTACCATCACCACTCTTCGGTGAATACCTCAACAACCAACGCTCCAATTGAAACTTGACAACAGGAGATGATTCGCTACAATGTTGTCTATCATCTGTGAACTGGGTTAGAAAACTTAATGGTTGTGCATTGCTGGCTCTGGATTGCGACGGTGGTCACCAAATCATGTGGGGGGTGAACCGATCGACCTACCAAATTTTCTATTTGGACTTTTGTAACTAACAACCGCCGTCAAACAGAAATAAACCTATGAACAGAAATAAACCTACTAACAGAAATAGACCTAAGTAAGAACAGAAATAGACCTATGAGCACTTGCCACCACCACTTCCCCCCCTACCACACTGCCGCCACTACCACCACCACACGCACGCGCCCACCCCACCAACATCGCAGATTCATCTAGGTGCCCAATTGCAGAAGGTCCAACAGGCACCTCACCCACCGGATCTCCTCCGTTCCACTCCTGAATATCGACTCTACCCCCGACCAGGACTTCAGACAGTCGACGGCCTCTATGATATCGCCGGTGATTTATCTAAACGACCTGGCGCGCCAAACGTGAAGTGTTAGCACGATGCAAGTTTCGTTGTAATAGTATACGAGGCGGATACGGGAGACTGGGGTGGAGGAATCGGAACCGACGTGTGGAAAGTACATACCTGCCTGAAAGGAGCTGCGCTGAAGTGCATACAGCTGGTATGGAACTCATGTCAAGACCCATATGTGCCAGTGCACGTCCGTAGGGCGGATTGCCTGCAGTAGCACGATGCCAGTATCCAGTGACCCCAGTGTCATCTTCCAGAATAACGCGTCCGTCCCGCTGGAATTGCTCCATTGCATCTTGCTCCTCCGGGACAAGGCGAGCCGGCGCTCCCTGTCGCTCAGACCCGGCATCTTGGTTATCTTAGCAAGTTAGTAAAGACCGCCATGAGTTTGACGGCACTTGCCTGAACCAGGGTCTGGAACTGCATGTGCAATTCCACTATACTGCTCCTCCTTAAATTCAGTCTCCCACATACGAACCACCCCATCCTTTACCTTCGCTTCCCGGTCCGATCCATCCCCCCATTTTTCAACAAAGTAGTGGAATTTCATCTCCGGATTAAGGGCAACAGACGCCCAGTACGCGCTCGATTCTTCCGCATCGAGGTAGCACCTAGCCCACGGGTTAACCCTACCTCGTATAGCAGAGGAGAGTGGAAGGTGAGCTGACGAAAACTTACGTTTTGAAATAGGTGCCGGTTTTAAGGATTGAATAGGCAATATGGGGCGATCCGTTAGGAGACAGATGATATCTCTCATGGGTTTCGAGGTGCGCCATGAGCTCCTCATAGGCGGGAATGACGTCCGCGAGACGAGCTACTCCTCTCTTGCTCTCTAACACAGTTACCCAGTTGTCGAAAGGCTCGAGGATATCTTGCATCATGCTGATCACGTCCCAATCATGCGGGGACAACTTGTCATGTACCAGAGATGATTCATCCTGTTCTTGGTCCTGAACGATCGTGGAAGAGATGTAATCGTCAACGGGATCCTGTAGCAGGAGCGCCTGATGGATAGCTCCAGAGTCCTCGATCCAGCTAGTATGCCCGCCGATGAGCATAGCAAGTGGCTTCCCGTCGAGTCCGTAGTTTCGTGCCATTTCTTCGAACCGCTCCCGCCGCTGGGGCGACCTGAGGATGTGTCCGATGCAGTTATGTAGGCGGCCTAGAGGGCCCCCACTCCTCCATGCACGGCGGGCATTGATTTGTGCTTCGCTGTCGACATCGCTGCCCGGATGATCTGGGAAGGCTTCTGAAAACGCAGGCCAAAGGAAGATTTTGCAGGCACGATCCAGAATGTGACGGAAGCAGTAAATCTGACGGCCTACGGGATCGAAGGGCACTCCGATATGGGCTAACCTTTGTTTAAGGTACTCCATAACAACGTTGCTTGAAGGGTTATCGTCTGTGGTGAAATACCCCAAGTTCCGAGTTATTCCGAGCTTTTCCACCACCTGCCAGATGCACTCTCCTTGGTTCTCTCCTGAAAGGTTGCCCTGTACTCCCTCTATTCCAAGCAGGACATCCCGGATCTTTCCACTTGCAAGCTCCACATAGTGACCCAAGATTGCGAGGACCAATCGTCCATCCGTAAGCGGTTGCAAATGGTATGAGATGTGAATTCGAGTGGGTGCGCAGTTGAGCGACGCGCGTAGTCGAGCGTGTGCAGACATATATTCCTCTTGAATCCAGTCTCCGTTCGTGAGGTTTTGGGTGATTGGGAGAGTCTGAATATCGGTGACGTTGGGCGACTATCCGGATGTGACAATTAGTGCGGAAAGCATATGGGCAATAAGAGTAACAACTTACGCAGCCTACGAGATACGCCAGTAATAGACGAAACTCGGTATTCACGATACCCTGCAGCGGAATATTGCGGTTCGTAAACCAGCTCATCAACAGACTTCGGAAAACGCTGTCATCAAAGGTAGTCGGAAGGACTCTGTTGCCGGCTGCCTGAAGATCGTGCTGTCCTCCTGCCGTCACTTCTGGGAGCAGCCCATTTTCACCGATACGGTGGACAACGCGCAAGTGCGTAATCGCTTCCACAACAGTAGTGATGGCGAATGACGAGGCGGTGTCGCGGCCGGGGCCTGATTTCACGTCAGCCTTCACTACAAGTCCAAAAGCTTAGTGATGGAGGGGATGGGATACATCGAAAACAACGCCACCGGGTCACTCCGCCATCAGTATACTCGTGTCCGTTGGAGGGATTCCATGCATGGCTGGGGCCGGAATACCAGATGGAGCTGCCACCTGCCGGCGGGGAGGAACCGCTTGGAGCGGAAGACGATATGGAGGGAGGTGAAGAGTTCTCTGCGGGTTGGGAAGTGGGATCACTCATGATAACGTCTCCTGGGTTTCCGATGGCACTGTCGCTGTTCTCCATACTGATACGGGTGCAATCACAGCAGTTGAGTGTGGCGTTGATGGCAAGCAGGAATCTGCAGGTTTTTAAATTGACGACTGCCGACAGCAGTGATCATATGCCAATGATGCCCACTGTTGCCGCCAATTTGCGGCCGGGGCACAGCATTTCCGAATGTGAGCAAACACGAGTCGCGACGAATTGCTCGATCCAGTACGGTCGACCCGGTATTCCCTACTCCCAGCCGACTACCCCCTTGAGAATCACACCATTGCTTCTACATATCCTTTCGTAGGTGCGTTTCTCCTCGTAGAGAAGCATAGTCTTGACACTATTCACCAAATGACGTTCTGATCGGCACCGCCATCGCACTGATCATGCAATTAGCGCATGGACGGCTACGACGGCAACGGAGCAATAGAATACGACCTGCGCGCTATCTCCCATCAGGTGGTGAATGGTGTCCGCCTCGCTTGGGATTGTTCATTCTGTTACGTCATGGACGGCTACGACGGCACCGGAGCTCTAGAATACGCCTAGCGAACTATCCCCCAGCAGGTGGTGAATGCTGATCGCCTCTCTTCGGATTGTTCATTCGGTTATCTCATGCTCGGATCCGGCGGCAATGGAGCTCTAGAATACGCCGTGCGTACTGTCCCCCATAAGGCGGCGAACACTGTCCGTCTTTCTTCGTATTGTTCATTCTGTTATCTCATGAACGGCTACGACGGCAACGTAGCTCTAGGATACGCAGCGCGAACTATCCCCCATCAGGTGGAGAATGCTGTCCGTCTTGCTTCGGATTGTTCATTCTGTTATCTAATGGACGGCTAGGACGGCACCGGAGCTCTAGAATACGGCTAGCGAACTATCCCCCATCAGGTGGTGAATGCTGTTCGCCTCTCTTCGTATTGTTCATTCTGTTATCTCATGCTCGGAAATAACGGCGACGGAGCTCTAGAATACGCCGAGCGTGCTATCCCCCATCAGGTGGTGAATGCGGTCTGCCTCACTTCGTATTGTTCGTTCTATCATCTCATGCACGGCTACGACGGCAACGGAGCTGTAGAATACGACGTGCGTACTATCCCCCATCAGGTGGTCAGCGCTATCCGCCTCTCTTCGTATTGTTCATTCCGTTATCTCACGGACTGCAACGACAGCAACGAAGCTCTAGAAACGCCATTCGTACTACCCCCATCAGGTGGTGAATGCTGTCCGCCTCTATTCGTATTGTTCATTCTGTTATCTCATGAACGGCTACGACGGCAACGGAGCTCTTGAAGATGCCGTGCGTACTATCCCCCATCAGGTGGTGAACGCTATCTGCCTCTCTTCGTATTGTTCATTCTGTTATCTCATGAACGGCTACGATGGCAACGGAGCTCTAGAATACGCCGTGCGTACTATCCCCCATCAGGTGGTGAATGCTGTCTGCCTCACTTCGTATTGTTCATTCTGGTATCTCATGCACGGCTACGACGGCAACGGAGCTCTAGGATACGACGTGCGTACTATCCCCCATCAGGTGGCGAACGCTATCCGCATCTAGTCGTACAGTACATTCTGTTATCTCATGAACGGCTACGACGGCATCGGAGCACTTGAAGATGTCGTGCGTACTATCCCCCATCAGGTGATGAATGCTGTCCGCCTCACTTCGTATTGTCCATTCCGTTATCTCATGCACGGCTACGACGGCAACGGAGCTCTAGAAGATACGGTGCGTACTATCCCCCATCAGGTGGTGAACGCTATCCGCCTCTCTTCGTATTGTTCATTCTGTTATGTCATGAACGGCTACGACGGCAACGGAGCTCTTTAAGATGCCGTGCGTACTGTCCCCCATCAGGTGGTGAATGCTGTCCGACTCTCATCGTATTGTTCATTCTGTTATTTCGTGCACGGCTATGAAGGCAACGGTGCTCTAGAATACGCCGCGCGTAATATCACCATAAGCTAGTGAATGCTGTCCGCCTCTCCTCTTACCGAAGCATACCACTGACACCATTCACCACCTGATGTTCCGATCGCCGTCGTCTTCGTATTGTTCATTCTATTATCTCATGAACGGCTACGACGGCAACGGAGCTCTAGAATACGTCGTGCGTACGGTCCCCCATAAGGTGGCGAATACTGTCCGTCTTTTTTCGTATTGTCCATTCCGATATCTCATGCACGGCTACGACGGCAACGGTGCTCTAGAATACGCCTTGCTAACTATCCCCCATCAGGTGGTGAATGCTGTCCGCCTCCCTTCGTATTGTTCATTCTGTTATGTCATGAACGGCTACGACGGCAACGGAGCTCTAGAATACGCCGTGCGTACTGTCCCCCATAAGGTGGCGAATACTGTCCGTCTTTCTTCGTATTGTTCATTCCGTTATCTCATGCCCGGCTACGACGGCAACGGTGCTCTAGAATACGCCTTGCTAACTATCCCCCATCAGGTGGTGAATGCTGTCCGCCTCTCTTCGTATTGTTCATTCTGTTATCTCATGAACGGCTATGACGGCAACGGAGCTCTTGAAGATGCCGTGCGTACTATCCACCATCACGTGTTGAATGCTGTCCGCCTCTCTTCGTATGGTTCATTCTGGTATCTCATGCACGGCTACGACGGCAACGGAGCTCTAGAATACGCCGAGCGTACTATCCCCCATCAGGTGGTGAATGCTGTCTGCCTCACTTCGTATTGTTCATTCTGGTATCTCATGAACGGCTACGACGGCAACGGAGCTCTAGAAGATACGGTGCGTACTATCCCCCATCAGGTGGTGAACGCTATCCGCCTCTCTTCGTATTGTTCATTCTGTTATGTCATGAACGGCTACGACGGCAACGGTGCTCTAGAATACGCCTTGCGAACTATCCCCCATCAGGTGGTGAATTCTGTCCGCCTCACTTCGTATGGTTCATTCTGTTATCTCATGCGCGGCTACGACGGCAACGGAGCTCTAGAAGATACGGTGCGTACTAGCTCCCATCAGGTGGTGAATGCTGTCCGCCTCTCATCGTATTGTACATTCTGTTATCTCATGCACGGCTACGACGGCAACGGTGCTCTAGAATACGCCGCGCGTAATATCACCATCAGCTAGTGAATACTGTCCACCTCTCCTCTTACCGAACCATACCACTAACGCCATTCACACCTGATGTTCCGATCGCCGTCGTCTTCGTATTGTTCTTTCTGTTGAATCATGTACGGCTACGACGGCAACGTTGCTCTAGAATACGCCTTGCGTACTATCTCCCATCAGGTGGTGAACGCTGTCCGCCTCTCTTCGTATTGTTCATTCTGTTATCTCATGCTCGGATACAACGACAACGGAGACCTAGAATACGCCGTGCGTACTATCCCCCATAAGGTGGCGAACGCTGTCCGGCTTTCGTCATATTGTTCATTCTGTTATCTCATGCACGGCTACGACGGCAACGTTGCTCTAGAATACGCCTTGCGTACTATCTCCCATCAGGTGGCGAACGCTGTCCGGCTTTCGTCATATTGTTCATTCTGTTATCTCATGCACGGATACAACGACAACGGAGCTCTAGAATACGCCGTGCGTACTATCCCCCATAAGGTGGCGAACACTGTCCGGCTTTCGTCATATTGTTCATTCTGTTATCTCATGCACGGCTACGACGGCAACGGTGCTCTAGAATACGCCTTGCGTACTATCTCCCATCAGGTGGCGAACGCTGTCCGGCTTTCGTCATATTGTTCATTCTGTTATCTCATGCGCGGATACAACGACAACGGAGCTCTAGAATACGCCGTGCGTACTATCCCCCATAACCTGGCGAACGCTGTCCGGCTTTCGTCATATTGTTCATTCTGTTATCTCATGCACGGCTACGACGGCAACGGTGCTCTAGAATACGCCTTGCGTACTATCTCCCATCAGGTGGTGAATGCTGTCCGCCTCTGTTCGCATTGTTCACTCTGTGATCTCATGCACGGCTACGACGGCAACGGTGCTCTAGAATACGCGCCGCCTACTATCCTACATCAGGTGGTGAATGCTGTCCGCCTCTCCTCCTACCGAAGCATAGCACTGACGCCATTCACCACCTGATGTTCCGATCGCCGTTGTCTTCGTATTGTTCTTTCTGTTTGACTCATGGACGGCTACGACGGCGAAGGAGCTCTAGACTATCTGCGCCCTGCGTACTATCCCCCATCAGGTGGTGAACGCTGTCCGTCTCTTTTGGTATTGTTCTTTCTGTCGCCTCATGGACTGCTACGGCGGCAAAGGAGCTCTGGACTACCTGTGCCCTGCGTATTATCCCGCATAGTATGGTTAATGCGTACCGTCGCGGAAGGTAGATATTCAGGAACTGTACTTTCCAAGTTTTTCGCACAGGGATAGTCTTCCGACTGGTAGAAAACAGCGAGCTTCACAGCTGATCTTCGCTGAGGCATCCCTTCCAGCCGACAGGAAGAAAACGGCGTGCGGTAATGCTGATCTTCCCAGAAGAGTCCCTCCAAATGACCGCCTCCTCGGAGAATGGTGGTTTGCATCCACCGGCCTCACCCTGCCGGCGGAGCCACGCGTCGGTGGCCCAGACAAAAGGCTTGGCACATGCTGCGCGGCCCATTTGGACGAAGTGGGCTAAGGTCGGGGCCAAAGAGGGTAGTCTCGGGCTCCAGCTGAATCCATTCACTGGTGGGCCGCTGCGAAGCGAGTATCTATTCGAGGTAGCTTTCTCACGAAAACCATTTGGTAATGTATCGGAATGATAAATGTCAGGAGGTGGTGGCTACCCGAGGCTAGAAGCTCTCGCGAGGGTCAGCCTCTCTCTTTTCCGCGGAGACCCCTTGTCCATTCAGATAATTTTCTGTCCTCGACGGTGCATACCACTTCAGTATACTGCCATATTTCTCACCGGAGCATCTGGCATGTTCGAAGCTCTTATCGCTGCAAATTCATGGTGTCCCGTGGCGAGGCGTTGCAATGCTCTTGCCGCCGGCTCGTGGGATGACTAGAGTTCGCTGAGTGCCCGATCAAGTGTGGTGTTCTAGTTGGGGTGGTTCTGGCTTTCGCCATCGCCTGCCACCCTCTGCCGGCACCGACAAAACTGGGCGTGTCGGGGCTAGTTTCACGGACACTGGCAGCAGCTCGGCATTGGCTGGATGCGGGAAGGGAGAGTTTCGGAGGGGCGGGCGCTGTATCAGACTGTAGATGCATCGTGAGCTGGATATCACCAGTAATGCGGACATCGGTTTCCGGACATGAGATGAATGCTGGACCAAGTAGGTCACCACAGGATACGGGTGGCTTAGAGCCGCAGAGCAGGACCACGAGCGCTGACATACGCGTCCAATCAGAAGATCTGAAGTTATCTGTACGGCTTGTCGGCGTGTGAGTCACACGGTAGACGGCCCATCACATGTCAAAGTTCAAACCTCGGTCCCGACCACGCAATCCTCCTCCTATATAAGTATCTAACCCCCCCCCCCCCCCTCCCACCCGAGCGCTCCTCGATTCTGCTCTGTTTCTCTCAGTATCTCCTTCTTCCCTCTCTCCCCCCTCAATTTCCCTCACCGGCTACCGGCGCAGCCGGTTGCCAGCCCCCTAGCTGTAAAACTCACCATGCGCTCATTTCCTCAGGGACCGCCCACACCGCAACCCCAGTAACCCGCCCTCCTCTCTTCCGTGCTGTTGGGATGCCCCCCCGCATCCAATCAGACGGTGGCCAACCTGTGTGTCCCCTTCTGAGCCCAATAAAATGATACCATTCAATAGCCGCCTCGGACACCGATCGTAGCCAACTCATTGATGTTGGTGAACACTAGCTCGACCCTGCGGCATTCCAACGCCGGGGTCGGATCTGGATCACTGTGGAATTTGCGGATGCCATTAGGGTCAGCACCGCTTGCGCTACAGAACGTGGGTACGTTACGCCTTCAATTAGAATGAATCCGTATTGACACAAGTCTCGTGAGCAGAATTCAGGTCGTTAGCCCGTCTGACCTTTACGATGATCGTATCAACGGGACCAGACGAGGGCCCGCGTTGCTCCATACTGTGATCGATCAGGTATCTACCCGCTGACACCGTCATCCTCCGGATTGGGTTATGCTGGCCACATGCAGGGGCTGTGACGAGTGTATGTTCAGGCCTTTCGGTCGGAGCAACGCTGCGTACACGCGGACCACCATGGGCTAGGCCGTATTCACCGCAAGCGCTTGCGATCCTAGTGGCCAAATCCTTGCCTTTGTGTTGGTGTGTGGCAGGGCTGAACGGATGTTCGCACGCACCAATGAGGTGGCAATGATCGGAGTCCGAGGCGGCTATTGTATGGTTAGTTTTATTATTGGGTTCAGAAGGGGACTCGCTGGTTGGCTATCATCTGGTTGGGTGCGCGGCGGCGGCCGGACAGCATGGGAGGGGCGAGCGATAGGCGGGCGGGTTTCTGGGGTTGTGGTGCGGGCGGTTCCTGGGGAGGTGGGGGCGGGGTGAGGTTTGTTGCTAGGAGGATGGAAACCAGCCGTGCCGGTAGTCCGTGAGAGATATTGGGAGTGAGAGAAAGGAGAAGGACATATTGAAAGGAGAGCGGAATCGTGTATCGTTCGGGTTTTGTTTATTCATACTCGCATGTGAACCGTGTAACGTTCGGGTGGGTGGTGGCGGATGTAGGAAGAGAATTAAGTACGGAAGTTGGCGGTAGAGATCGAGATTTGAACTGTGAACAGTGCGATCGTGGAATGTCTATAGACATGATGCCGAGATCCCATGTCGGCAGCCACCCTTCGCAGAACTATGTGGCGCTCATCGATCCGCTCCGCACGTGACTGCACGAACTATCGTTGCGTTTATGTTTTATTTCTTCGTTGATCACATGCGACCTGGCTGGATCACGGTGATGTACACAAGTCCGTTGCCCATACAGACCATGCGAATCTGTGCGCCCCATCCTGCTCCCTGTGTGCAAAGAGAAGGACCGATGAAGCTGCCTCCTTCCTTCGTTTCTGGCAGTGCATGAAGGAAGTCGTGGGAGGGAACGACAATCACCCCCGAGCGTCAGCGCCTCCACCGCAGTCTCCAGCCTCCTCTTCACCTCGCTTTCTTTCGACTCCCTGGGCATGGAGTGAACTCGGTCTCCAAGTGTCCCTCCACGCCTCCGTCGGCTGGATAATCTACAGGCTTGGTGGGCACTTCTTGACGAGATTATCCTGCGCCTGCGTCTAGCATCTGCCCGCTCTGCGGCCACTTGGGGTACCGTCTTACTGTAGCTGATGAAGTTGCCGTATGTGGCTAGCAAGGTAGTTACGAGCGGCAAACAATGGCCGCAGTCGCGCCGAGCACCGGCGGCATCCCCGGAGAAGCCATCAGGCCGGACCGTCGGCGTCTCCGCCCTCCCTCGGTACCGGTTCCACACTCGCCGTCTTCCTCGCCAGACTCCAATCAGAGCTCAGAACACACGCAGGAGCAGACTCGCCGCTGCGGGCCCGGGAAGCAGTCGTCCAGCGCTGGATTTCGGGGGACGACCGAGCGCCCGTTTCCGCCGGTTTTACGTCGCTAGTGGCCAATTGAGAGGAGGATACGCGGTGAACGTGCGTCGCGACTGCGCAGTCTACTGCATCGACCGAAGCGGTGCTGCACGTACCTTCCGGCGCGAATCCAGTAACGAATCGGAAAACGACACAGACCGCAACGGGCGCCCACAACCGGCATCGATTGTCCGCGAGCGAACGCGCAAAGACGATGCTACCTCCGACCGATCGACGCCGCGCTTTTCGCCGCCGTCTTGCGTCGAGCCCGCGGCGCCGCTTCGGTTACTCCTACTCCTTCCGCGCCGTCCGCGAGACTGTCCCCGCGGGAGGATTCCGCAGGCCGGTGTTCCATGCCGCGAAAGCCGCGAGTGCGGACTTGCTCCATCGCGTGCCTGCTGCGACCCTCAGCCTCCCCGCGCCACGGCTCGCGTTTCTCGCGGTGCCGGTGCCCACGGCGGGGACGTTGCGTGGAATCAGCACGGTGTCGAACAGTCTCCGTGCTCGTACCTCGTCATCGCCATCGTCATCAGAAATGCGTGCGCGACGCCAATCGACACTCGCGGTGGTGGCAAGTGGCCGTCGGCAAGCTCGAGACCCGACGCGCGAAGGAAGTCGTGACGGATGGCGGATTGCATTCGCATGTACATATATAGAGGCTCTTCTGTCTCGGTCGAACAACGAACACGATCAATTCTCTCAGTTATTCCTGACCTGCTATACCGAGTTGCTGCGCGCCAACACGCAACAGCCACAGATCGCTCGGCCCTGTCCGTCATTGCAAGTATCAAGGGTCACGATATTCGAAATATGGGTAGACATGGTCGATGGTGGATCCGGTGGTGCTCTCTCGACAGGCACCAGAGACATCTCTATATACATGCTCGTGTCCGACTCCCCGCGTGCACTGTTCCGCTGCCACCTCCTCGTTGGGTGCCCTCGCAGGGCCGAGACCGCATCCGCGTGGACGCCGCCCTCTTTTCCATTGGCGTTCTGCATGAACGCCGCCCCTATGCATTGCTGGCGTCGTTTGCATCTTCTGGCCCTGACAGAATTCTGCGTGCCTTTCCCCGGGAATGAGCCATTCCACGCGAGGAGTCTCAACTGTCAGCCCGGGGCTCGTCCTGGCTGTGGATCGGGTCGGCCGGTGTCAGTTCAAGCCGAGCTGTCAATGCACTAGGGCTCCGTCAATGCGGATGTGGGCTCGACTCTGCGGGCGCAACCGACGCAGAGTTGGCTTTCGAAACGGAGAAGGAACGGAGGACGTCGGATGCGAGGATACATATGACGATATTTCTACCGTGCGGCAGGTGAGCGCCACAGAGCTCTAGTCTACCATCTCCGCCCCTATTATTCACACGTGGTACCACCTTAGTCAGCCCGTGAAATGAGATGTCGCTCGGACGTGGTCTGAGCACATTCTCGGAGATGAGACCGATCGTTAGCGTCGGCGATTGTCAGGCGGGGGTCGAGCCACCGAGACTAGTCTAGTGGCGCGTCCCACGTCAGGACGTCCACTCTAGCTATACCGAATATACACCGGATACCCACCTACTCACTCCGAACACACCCAGGAGCGCGTCGGACTGGGAACGCGAGCAAGATTATCTAAAACTTCAGGTGCTCGAAGAGGTGGCGAAACTGGAAGCGCAATCTAGTTCGCCTTTCGTCGTGGTGGAACCTGGTGCCCATCCCTAGCGCTCGGTTTGCCGTGCGCCATACATAGCCGCTGTCGACGGTGTTGGCCTGTTTCACAGTGCAACCAGCATCTTCTCCGTCACTTCCACTTGCGGCTCATCGGGGAAAACGAGATCACCAGAGGGCCAAGAATTAAAACCCTCAATCATACCATCACTGCGCCGTGCACACCGAGACGAGATGGAATAGCGTCCACGGGGCGTCGATTTATTAAGTGCAGGCAGCGTAACGTGGGGAAATCACAGGTGCACTTTTAGGTTCCGATTACATAGCAGGAATAGACGCCGTCTGCAATCCCATATTTGCAAGTGCGCGAATTTCGGTATTGCCTTTGTACATCCGCTTCCAACACTCACGCAGCTGTCACTCGATAACGACGACTACACGCAGGTGCTTGCATGCGGGGGTCCTATTTGGAGAGTATTTCCGTGTTGGGAATTCGGAGCAGGTGCTATGGGGGGCAGTGGTTCGGGGTTGGTGGCCGTCGTTCGCTCTCGGTGCTTCGTGTCGCACCGCACCCGAAGGACGCACATTCGTCGCACCTCGTCCATGCGTAGCAGGGAGGCGAAATAGCTAGCTTTTTTTCCGCTTCAACTCATACCGCATACAGCTTATGTAGACTGTGGTGGCGTGCATTTTGTCTGCTGTCCTCGCGGTGGCGGCACGTTGCAAGCTCCCCTTTGCCGCCCACCCAGGCCTGTCCCGAGAAATTGATATTCGCACCAAAGGAAAATGTTTTACAAAAGAGATCGCGACCGCAAGCAGAGACTTGGGCAAAAGGAGAGACAACAGAGAAGAAAAAGAGAGGCTCGCCCCCTACTCCTCATCTGATGCAAACAACAGGAAAGGGGGCGTAGGCAAGATGAGCGGCGCCTCCTCCCCGGCACCCAGCTCCTTCGCTGACGCCTCTTTTCCTCTTCCCGCCCCCGTTGTTCCCGGAGCAACCACTCGGACACCTCGCTGCCCGGACCGCCCTCGGCCGGGCACCAGCCTTCCCACATCCCATGCGGATAGCAAGTCCAGTATGCCCGTCCGCATCACCAAACGGCGAGAAGCGCCCGATCCTTCCAACGGCACTTCCACTTTCCGGTCTCCTTCACTACCTCCGCCCTCAGGATTCTTTACTGGGCCTTCCACTCCGGACACACATTGAAGGGGTGTTCCCGAGTCCTCCGGCATTCGCTGCTAGCCAAGGTTCCGTTCAATACGTCTGCTGCGGCGTTGGACTGCGTCAGATAGTAGGAAGGGATCTCTCAGGGGCCTCCCATTCAGGCAGCGTTACCGGGGCGGTACTCTGATGATATTTGGCCGTTGGAGATTTCAGGGTTGCAGCGAAGAGAGTGTCCGCCGCGGTGCTATGTAGGATCATGCCGCTGTAGACGGGATGCAGTCGTTAGTCGCAGCAGTGGTCGAAGGGTTGAAACAGGTGGAGTTGGGATATGGGAAAGGAGTCGTATGCAATGTTCGCAGCAGGGCTAGATGACACTTGGTGGCCCCTGGGGTAGCACCCCCGGACCTGGACGTGTCGGCGCGGCTCGTTGCGGAACGTTCTGCCTGCCTCGTCCCTTTGGATCAGGGAAGGTTTGCGACGAGTAAACACCGGCGTGTCGCCACTTCACCAATCAATAGCGCGCTATCTTCCTTCACCCGAGGCAGAGTAGCGATGCCAGTCTACCCGAGAAACGCGTGTTGACGGCTGAGATGGGGTAGACGCCTTCGTGGAATTGGCTGAGGTAGTTTCTGTGTCTCCCTGTCAGAGATATATCGTAATCGAGGGGCAAAGCAGGTGAACGCGTCTTCCGCAACGTCGAAGAATCATTGGTCTAGCAGAGTGAAAATGGGGGTTTGTTTTGGTCAGCGAGAGGGGGCGAAAGCAGACGAGGATTGCTGCTGGGAAGACCCCGACCCACACATGCAATAGCTGTGACGAGAACACCACCGGACTCGCGCTGCGATCCGGCACAAAGGTTCACAGCGACAGGAGCTTCCGTGGTGCATTGTGCGAGGCATTGCGGGAAGCACACGCCATGTCGACGTAGGGTTCCGGCGGAGGCGTAGTCACCTCCGAGATCATGCGCAGTTCGCGCTGTCCTTCACCAACCGAACAGCCGCCGGCCTACGCCGGGGACAGGTGTTGTAGCCACACGCGGTGTTTCTCACCGGCGGTTTTGCTGGATTATGGCTCGAGGTCTGTAGGCCTACACTGCATCAGAAAGAGGCGCTAGTCGTAGATTGACGCGTGCTCCGTTACCAAATATCTGCGCGGCTTGGTTTGCGCGCTGGTGGGGTAATGGTGAAGCTCGGCGCGTCTATGTCGGTAATGGTGATCACGGTTCTCACCGCTGACGGCCAGGAACTTCCGCAGCCTTCACCGTTGCGTCAGCACTGCGGAGCCCAAAGCCATCAGGGTCGGCGTACAATCCGTCTATGCTGAAGCATTGATTGTTCGCTTCTGAAGCTCCCAAAAGCACCGAAATCGCTGAGTGCGGTTCCTTGGCAGGCGCTGCCCCGGGTTTGGTCCTCCATCCACCGCAGCTCCGAGCAAAACATGGTGACTGGCTGGGTGCCAGCCATGGTGACTTTTCCGCTGCTAGCCGGCGATAGGACTATCCGCACTGGGAGTCGGCGGAGCCGTGCCATCGTGTGGTGGGTGGTGACGTACGGTATGTGGACGAAGGGTATGTACGGAAGGTGGTGGCGGGGACGGAGATTTGAACTGAGACCATGTGATCGTGGGGTACCTACACCTCGTCTGATTCCCTAGCCGCCAAGTCGTACGGGTGACACTTGAACGGTGAGTACGTCAGCACTTGCGCTAGAGGCCTCACTGGATGCTCCGGCCGGAAGCAACCCCGTACGGCGCCGATTGCAGCTTAGCGGGGTCAGCTGACTTCTCGGCACCGCAGCTGGAACATCCCTCTCCCAACAGTTTGGCCACAGCATGGTTCGTGTATGAAGAGACACGAAGAGACACGAACCGACACCTGCCTCCGCCTCGCGCCGAGATTGAAATGCATACCCTATCCGCCTCCGCTTCTTTACATCTGACCTGTCTTCGAAGCTTCGCTACGTCGACCCGAGGGCGGCGCTTCCGCCACCCCGCGACGACTCACACTCCCACACGACGAACGCGGCCTCCCGAGCCACTACTCCGCCCTGCACTTCCGCCAGTAAACGCGGGCCCTAATGAAAGACCGAGAAGCGGCCTATGATGGAATCAGCAGCGACGGATCGTACGCACCGACTCTCGTTGCTTCGGGCTTCGGGCTTTGCTGACGGAATGAGTAATGCTGAAGCGTCCCCCGCCGCGAGAGATGAGCACCGCGATCATTGCCGTCGGCGTTGATTGGTAAAGCTTCACTATTCTCTCGCCGTCGCGCACGTTAATGCGTGCAAATATATGTTAACGGAACCCGCGTACATTAACGGCTGGCATCTTCAGCTGACTCGCCGTAGGACTACGGACCTCTACCTAACAATCTTGCATAACGGCGTGGTGTGGAAGAACGGCCAAACCTGGGAAGGCATCAAGGCCCACATGGGCCGAAACCAGGATGCCTACGATGCGGAGTGCGCCGCGCTCGCCCGCGCACTGGAATCGGCAACGAGAGGATATGTCCCGGAGCGGGTGTCAATCTTCACGGATGCGCAAGCGGCCATCAGACGGATGGCATCGGACGACCCCGGCCCAGGACAGCAATATGCCATCCAGGCGCGGAAGCACATCGCCACGCTGCGAAGGGACAGGCCGGATGTCACCATCGAGATCCGGTGGTGCCCGGCCTACAAGGGCATAGCCGGCAATGAGAAGGCCGACGAGTGGGCGACGCTGGCGGCAGAGAAGCCGGGCACCCGTGGTGTGGAATACCCTGGGCCACTCCCAAGATCTCTCGGAAACCTCAAGCGGGAAATCTCGGAGAAGAAGTGGGCGGAGGCACGCCAGTGGGCAGGAGGCCGGACCTCCAAACGAAAATACAGGGTGCCGAAAAGCCAGAGGCCGCACGGCGAAGTAGCAGGGAGCACCAAGAGGCTGGCCTCGCGGTTCTACCAACTCAAGACGGGGCACTGCCTGACCGGGCAGTATCTCCACTGGACGAAGAACCGGCCCAGCCGCAATGCTGGTGGTGCCGGTACCCGACCCAGACCCGGGAACATCTATTCAAGGTGTTCCTGGAGTGGCAGCCGCAGCAGAAGGCTCTGTGGGCGGAGGTGAAGAAGGAGACCGGGAGGGGGAAGAACCGGTGGAAGATCAAGGACCTCCTGGCGGATGAAAGGTGCAGCCGGGCGGTACTGGACTTCCTCTCCGCTCCGGACGGGGGGAGACGGGTGACGCCCTTGGAAGAGGGGGACGATGGAAGCCAGGCGTCCGAGGCCGAGCTCCGGGAGCTCCGGGATCGGGAGGAGGAAGCGGAGGAGGAGATGGAGGAACTTGGTGCTGCGGCAGGATTGGGTGCCGGGGAGGAGCTGCCGCTGTTCCTGCCCACGCCCTCTTTCATGGCATTGGCAGACGAGGCTTAGGGGAGGGGTCACGTTTCTTTTGTGTTTTCCTTTGTGGTGTCCTTGGTGCGCATCTTTCTTTGTCAGAATAATGGGCGTCCGGAGATGACGGACCGGAGACGGCGTCCGGAGATGACGGACCGGAGACGGCGTCCGGAGATGACGGACCAGAGGCAACATGTCCGGAGATGACCGCAGCCTTAGTCTCCGAGCACCGGCTCGGGAGACAGTCTTCCGTCCTTTCCCCTTGGCGAGTCCCTCAGGCGCGTTGTATATAGAGAGAATGTTTTTCCTTCGACGTTGTATCAATAAATCAGTTCACTATCTTCGTCTCTACCGATCCCTATATTCCATCATTCTTTTTGGGACAGGCCTGGGCGGAGGGCAAAGGGGAGCTTGCAACGTGCCGCCACTGCGCGGACTGCGGACAGGAAATTGGGCAAAATGTAGGCCGCCATGATCTATATAGGTCAAATGCGAGTATGAATAAACAAAAAAAAAAAAAATCTAGCATAACGGCGCACGTGATCCCTCGCTGGCCTCCCCGCCCCCTACATATCCCTTACCCGGCATTGCGATTGGCGTGGACGTCATGGATGGAGTGAACTATGCACTACATCCATATTGGCGGCACTTCCTGCAACCCGCCATTCTTCGTAAACAGGGCAACTCCTACCGTTGAGCATGAGCGCAGCTCAAGGCCAGCGGCCTCTCGCCCCTGTTTTTGGTCAGGTATGCGTCGGTGTCTTTCGCGCTGGAGCCCTCTTTCTAATACTTCCCTCACTTCGGGCGAAACAAAACAGATTCCGCCCTCTCCGAAAGCGACAGATGCTGCGATGCTGTGGCTGGTGCGTTCGGCCACATTGCCTCTACCCTCGGTGATACCTTTCTAACACGGAGACGCAGAAGGTACTGCCGCCATTCCGGAATGGGACCTCTCCCATCTCAGTCGCTTCCACTTGCTTCTTCCATAGACCGGAATCCGTATTCTGCCTCCGACGAAGGCAGGTTGAAGGAAGAGAGTTCACTGGCAACTGGCGCAGAGGAGACATGCGATGTTGCGCACGGAGGGCCACCAAGAGACAACATTTTAAGCAGCGCGCACTCTGCAAATCGGACCCCGCTCCCACTGATCAACTACTTTGTGAACTTCGACCGCTGCTGCGACAAACGACAGCACACCGTCTACACCCCACTATCCTACAATAATGGGGACGCTCTTTTCCTTCTGCGAGTCAGTCGCGGTACAACGGCTGAATGAAAGACCCTGTCGCGGACGGTTAGCTCCCGTTACCTCACGCACTCTAGCACTGCTATGTGCTGACATGGTGAAGGGACCGGTGGCGGGGAACAAATGCCAGAGCGCCCGCTCCTTGGTCGCGACGGCGTCTCCGGACACGAGTGTCCAGTGCGGTGGCCATCGAAGGCTCCCGGCGGCCCTTACGCCTCCCGTACCTCGTTCCACCGAGCAACCGCTGGGCTCGGTGAAGAAGGAGGGATGCAACTCCCGCAAGGCGGCTGCCGTCCTCTGCTGAAATGCACGAGACCGGGGAGGGGTCGCCCTGAAACACATGGGTGAGACGAGACAAAAGACCGTCTTCCGCGTGCGGGGCGCCACTAAGCCTCCCGACTGAACAATACGCGCCAACCCCGTGCTGCCAACGTCATACAACCCCCTTCAGTACCTAACGCCAATTCGGAACCGGGAAGCAAACTGCAAAGAGATGTTTCGTAAGTAAACCCGTGCACGCCGGCCCGCTTGCTCCATTCCGTACGCCGGCGCTCCGTGTTCCACTGCGAGAAGAAGTGGATAAGAGAACACGGCTCTGGCCCGGTGTGCCAACAGGACGAAATCGAGAACGAAAAGGCCGCACGACTAGCCCAGCAAATCAGTGGCACCCATCGCGCCAGGGCATCTTTAGGGCTGGCGACGTTTCCGCAGCTGGCACGACCGTGCCATCGTCAACCAGGCCCGCGATCAGGGAGTTGTTTGGAATGACTCGGAGGGTTCCGACGACTACCTGCGGTAATAGTACTGCTCACCGCGAGTAGCCCCCAGTCGCGCGTTGTGTTGGAATATAGGGATCGATAGAGACGAAGATAGTGAACTGATTGATTGATACAACTTCGAAGGAGGAACACTCTCTCTATATACAACGGGCCTGAGGGACTCGCCAGGGGTAAAGACGGAAGACTGTCACCTGAGCCGGTGCTCGGGAGACTCGGGAAGCTGTCATCTCCGGATGTGCCGCCTCCGGTCCATCATCTCAGGACGCCGTCTCCGGTCCGTCATCTCCGGACGCCCATTATTCTGACACGTTGCCGCCACGCATGGCCACCTCCGGAATGCACGGGGCTCCAGGTAGGACAGGTTGGCAGGCAGAGAAAAATTCCTCGATCCCACGCTGCAAAACTCGCCGCGCACCCCAGACGTGCCAACGGGAGGCCGGCCCCCAACTAGGGAGCCGACGTATCCGCCATAGACGAAACCACGTGCACACCGCTAAATGTCACCACCTGCAGTGGGCACAAGGGGGGGAGCGGCTACTCCTGGACCGGGGAGGAGACGCCTCCGCCGCTGGCCAAAATGGGTGGACACCGCTACATCTCTCACACCTGCCCCTGGCGACGACCGAACCTCGGCAGACAGCATCAAGGTGTTCAGGTAGTGGGACAGGCAGCGGATCAAACAACTCGTGCGGGCATGCATTCGGCTCGGCCATCTCCCGAAGGTGCGGAAGGCGGCCATGGGAGTGGTCATACCTGATCCGGGGAAGTCTGCTACTCGAAGGTCCGGGCGTACCGGGTAATCTCACTTCTGGACGTCATCAACAAACTGGTGGATCGCACTGCAGCCCACCTGATCGCCGATCTCCTGGAGCAGTGAAGGGGCTGGCCTGACGGACAATTTGGATATCGAAAGCGGAATTCCTGCATCGATGCGGTAGCGATTCTGGTGAACCGTACCCAGCAGGCGTGCGGGGGAAAGGAGGTGGCGGGTGCGCTGTTCATGGGCGTCAAGTATGCTTTCAACAACGTGAGCAGGTCGCACCTGGGAAGAGGTATGGAGGCGCTCAAAATCCAACCGGACCTAATCAGGTGGACTGGCAACTTCACGCCGGACCGCCAGGTGAAACTTGTGCTCGACGGAAAGAGGGCAGAGGCAAGCCGAGTGGATACCGGCATCCCACATGGGTCGCCAGCAGCGCCGGTCGTCTTCGTCACGAAGCTGTCGAGAATCTTCGATGAGGTGCAGAGCACGCTGCCAGGGGTCCAAGGGCTATCCCTTGTGGAAGACGTAGGGTGGTGGGAGGGTGGGGTTGATGATGAGGCTGCGGCAGCCGCGTCCATTGTTTGGGCAGTGATCAACAGGGTGGCTTTCGACCATGGGAAACCGAAGTGACTATTTTCCGCAGAAGGAAGGTACCTCCCACTGCAATGGTGAAGGTCGTCGCCAACACCGTCCCATTTAGCAAAGAGGCGACGTCGTGCCCAGGTATCTGGTTGGACTCACAGCTGGCACCCTACGACCAGCATGCCATCGGTAGTAAGAATAAACAAAAAACAAAAACCAGCAGGCCATCAGGCTAAACGACGGGGAAAATGTGATGGAAAGTGTTAGATATATCGATCGCCCAACGAGGCCCGCCGAGGCCTGCCTAGACCGCTGCGAGCAGATGCGCGCGCGGGAGGCATCAGGTGGCGCAGGTGGCCAATGGCCACCGGCGACATCTAGGCC
>Ga0307516_10002657_pt1 | contig 23656 bp, 32 predicted proteins | sample 19_EM_MG_FD_203310 | JGI IMG/M metagenome (GOLD analysis project Ga0307516, IMG submission 203310) | Populus trichocarpa ectomycorrhiza microbial communities from riparian zone in the Pacific Northwest, United States - 19_EM | ecosystem: Host-associated > Plants > Roots > Unclassified | place...
GGAAGGTGGTGGTGCCGTGAAATCCAATAGATCTGCACAGGATGCATTATATAACGCATCGAAGAATGGCGGGGCAATTCGATGGTTAAACGCTAGGTCAAAGATGGAACGAGGATGAACGTTCATCGCAAAGTTTGCAGCTCCATTCACAGCATCGGTAAGGGTTTCTCCAATGCCCTGAATGAACGGGTTCCTGTGATAACTTAATTCTGTGGAATCAAGTCCTCAGCACGATTGGGGCTTGTAATCGTGCACGACAAGACCCGGTACTTACGTCTCGGGAATCCCGGAAAATTTAATGGAGGCTTTCCTGATGGCCGCCGCCAATTCCATCCCCCTAGACACAAAACGGCCCACAGTTTCCCAGAGCGGCCTATCGTTCCGGATGACCTCGCCCCGACACGAGGGTGTTGGGGTGTAGGGTACGTTCATCAAGCCGACTGAGGATAACTTCTTATCCGGGTGGTGGATTTGGATGAGGGGTATTGGGCGAGGAGATGGACTTCCCAACAATTTCTGGGCCGCCCTTCTGTTTTTGAGATATCGGCTCTGGAGGTTGGAGCGGACGTTGATGCGGGGGTGTTCTAGCGACCACGTGCTAAGGACGGTAGGGGAAGCCACAACGCGTATGACGGACGGGGTCTTGACGGACCACAGGTATCGTGAGGGGGAGGAGCACGATCGGGAGCACGACGGCGAGGCTCTCTACGAATAAGCAAGACAGGCATTCCTCGAAGTCGTCAGATTCGCCTGCCGGTCGCCGCAGCGTCCGAATGATCGGCCCCCTGTGTGTTGCGGGTACCGATTGAGCCGTTGTTTGCTCGGAATTGCATCCGGTGGTGGATCGGCTGAGGCTCGGAGAAGCATCCCTCGGGGGCAGTTTTCGATCGTGCTCGGGGTCCGGCCCGAGCCCGGACTGGACGTCAACGATGGAGGTGGAGGTGGCCACGGGGGAGCAAATTAGCCTGACGACGCGGTCAATGATGGGTACCGACAAAGGGAACGCAGGAACGCACAGAGGCCCTAATTGTACTCCTGCATGTATTCCATCGTCTCTCGTTTGGGCAGAGCGTAGAAGCCAAACCGGAAGTTATCCGAGTTTTTGATCGGTTGGAGGGTCAAACGTAGGGTTTTGGCGCAGTCTGGAGTCAGGTTGTCGCGCCGGGGCCACTTGGACACTGCTAAAGTCAGCTTGTTGGCTATCACAACCTATCCGCATCCCAAGAACGCACCGTCGAGGGTCGACATTTGTCGGATTTGCGTCCTCCCCACTGCTCATTGCGATATGATCCTCCACTGGGATGTATGGAATGCTCTGTGATGTCCCACACGTCTTGTGAATGGGCCTCGTCGAGGCTCGTGCCGCGTCCAGACACACCAAGCGGCGACCAATGAGTTATAACGTTTGGCGTCGTCCTCGTGTCGCCCGCGGCACCGTCCGCGCCAACTGTGGTCGCGAAGTCAAGGGGGATCATTCGATCGGGCAGCTCGTTCCCACCCACAACGTGAAGTTGAACTCCCCATCCCCCGCAAACGGGATCATCCCCCCCGCCAGAAACCCCCACACAACACGGCCTTCTGTCCAGCCGTCTTCAAAGCGTCAGCCGCTCCGAGCACCAACCCCCTCGGCGTTCGAATATTCAACCCCAACCGGACGAAACGCGATACGGATCCCGGTATGGAAGCATCTACCTCGAAAGCCACGATAGAACCCGCTCGGTGTCTCCTTCACCACCAAAAGGCCCTCAATGTAAGCACTCTCCGTTATGTACGTATCGAAGGGACTGCTGACACATCCACTTTCAGCTTCCGGACCTTGTTGCTTCGCGCTCTCTTTGGAGACACTGGAGGGATGCACCCGGAGCTCATCATTGGGTGGAGCTACCAAGTCAGCCCTTCCCCCTTTCGTTTCACTCCTCGTCTTCTTAACGAATGCCGAATTTCCTTCCCGTAGTAGGTACCTAGTGCATTACTTGAGGAAACAAGGAGGCCCTACCGACGGCCGTTCAAGTCCGCTGAGCTTGTGGGGTCAACGACACGAGGTTCCAAACTCATTTCTAACATCGATAACGCGACCTTGATGAGTACGGCCGCTCTCCGATGTTTCACCCTACAAGTTCTTACTTCCATTCCACTTGCCCAGGAAAGACAACGCGATTGTCAATCCCGACATCCTGACTCTCAAGTGATATGACCTCCAAAATACGCGTGCAGACAAAGACCCAGGTTCATTCTGACTTGCAGCGCAGGGTCTATCCAGAAGGATCGGAGGGGGGGGGGACAAAACACGAAGGTGGTCAGAGCGGCGCGTCGAGCTTGTCCTTGCTTTTTATCCGTTTGTAATCCATCGATATGACGAGGTGGGGAATGGACGGTGTCATATTCCGGCACAGTGACATGCCCGAGCCATCCCCGGACCTGGTTCAACTGTGGTATGCAACGCTGGGTCCCCCGGTATGAAAAGTAGCCGTGTCGGCTATGTGTGCTCAAATGTATACCGAAATCACCGAGAACAAACAAGAGCTCGTCGTCGGTAGTCCAAAGCACCAACTCAATGAACACGGGCAAATAGGGAGCACCGAACCCTAGCACAAGATCGAAAGTCGGCGAATATATACAATTCGATTTCCAGGGGAGACCCGGCATTGCTCGAAATTTGAGTTTTCTTTAATCACAGCACTGTGTATTTCGAGTGTCGGGTCCATTGAACCATTGAGGTGTTGGCTGTCGAGGGGGTTCGCGAATGGAAGTCCGGAAACAAAGTGATGACAATAATAATGATATTCGAAACTGCGATTGAGGGGACAACAGCGCTGCCAGTCAAACAGGAAGCCTGCCAGGTTAGGAACAGAAGGAAAATGAAGTAGGGGAGGAGATAAGCGGTCGAAGGTATGAGGGTTCTGGAAACCGAATGGATAGAAGGAAAGATTAGATCGCTGGGGCTGCCTCCTACATATAGCGAACGTAGGTGTCGGGCGGTGGGGGATATGCCGACGTGTAGGTCAGGGCGATCTAACTTAGATGCACCCTTGTCCTTTATAAATACAGATTCTCGCTTCTAAGCCTTGAGTATCTCTGTCGTTGATCTGTGGCAGGTCATCAGGTAAAATGTTCACCCGTGATGAGGAGGAACGCGTACTTTTTCGGGCCCTTCTGGTTCATCCTCGATGGGCAAGGGGCTCGCAATTGTGACGGAGACTGAAAAAAAGTAGCCCCGATCAGCCCAAACGTCAAGGGATAACGCAAAAGAAAAGCTGACAGAAAGTGAAGAGGGAGAAAACAGTGATGATAAAGGCAAAGGGCCGCATGTCGAGGGGGTCAGGGTCGAACGAATGCAAGCAGAAGTGGTGGGTTAGAACTTGGCTGAGGCGAACAGGGAGAGAGAAGGTTGGTGGGGGTCTCACCTTGCGAAACTGTAGATTTTTATATGAGTCGAGCCTGGGGGCTGCGTTGTGGGTGGGATTGCGGGTTCTGCAGACGGAGTTCCCCACCGTTGCGACCCCTCCCCTCGTAAACTCTTGGTTCAAAAAGGAAGGCTGAAAACCATCAAGGGCCCGTGATGGTGGCGGGAAGTTGCGCATGCGGAGCGTAGGGCGTATCTGTATGGTTTCAACAAAAAACAAACAGCATTTATGCAAAAGGCCATAAGGTAGCGACCGCTCTGTCACGTACCCACCATAGTCACCCAGCTCGAAGTCGTGGAATATGTCTGTCTCGCTGGATACAAATGGAATCCATTCCGGATCCCGGCCGTTGCCACGGAGCGGGGCATATATCGAGGGCGCTGGTTTCAGGGATGAACGCGTGGGCTCACGCGAAAATACTAGAAATACGATTCAAATGCCTTGAAACCGAATGTCTCCCTGGTATTTTTGTGATAAATATTATTTCCTTTGGGATCGGATTACTTACATGAGTGGGGTTCATTTCAATGGACCGGCGCTCCCCATGGGATACGGTTCCAACTTGTTGGTTAAATTTTAATGATATCGGAGTCGGGGATCGGTTCGTGCGCCGGCCACAACGGGTCGGCAACGCAGTTCCCGCACTGCCCCGGGTCCGGGCCGCGGAGCCCCTGGATGGAACTGACATGGACGCGTCCCCATAAGATACCGCAGCATATTGCACATCTCGGGTGATAATCTCGGAATGCAAAATTTGACAAGCGCGACGCCTGAGGCGCGTGGATTCGCATTCTTGTCCTCGCCGGCCACCTGTGGATGTCGCCATCGGGTTAGGTGCGCACGCACGACATGGAGGGACAGTACTTCTTTGACCGTTTCCTACTTTTGAGAAAGGATACCGAAATTGGCGTCCAACCCAGCGAAAGCGGAAGGCTCGCGATGGAGGATCTCGCCGTCCGTAGAAACCCTGCGGAGGTTCAGCTCAACGGCGGATTCCCTCTCTCCCTGGATAACCTGCACAGGCAAAGGGGTCGCTAGTGCAAAGGAAACTACGACAATGAGCAGCTCCAATCAGCCCATGGCACACCAGGAGATGATGCAGAGAAAAAACTGACGGAAGAAGAGGACGGTGACAATGAAGGCAAGTTGCTGCATGGTGAGGGAGTCGAACGAATGCTAGCGGAAGTAGCGGGCCTGAAAGGTACGGCACTGCGAGCGGTGAAATAGTATTCCGTCGAAGATGTGACAATCTAATGTGGTTTTTAACCAACTGCGCGCTCCTCGGCGCAGTCTAAAACGTCGCGAAGGGGCCCAGTTCAAGCAATTTGCAAAGGATGATGGTGTAAGGACGGACTCCAGGGAACACCAACCGAAACGACCCGGTGTGAAGAGCGGGACGAGAAGACGTGCTTCCAACTGTTCCAATCCGTGGGTGAAGGTGTACGTGACCGCGGAGAATAACCCAACTGGCCAATGCTAAGCCCCGACGAAAGAGAAAATGGGGACGCGGAGACGCACGGGAATCGAGGTGGTGTTGAAATCCTCATTGTACTCCTGGATGGAGTGGGTGGATGGGAGAACGGGAGTACTCTGGCCTGGTACGTGGCCCTTATCGAGGTTTGAGGATACCGCCCGAACTCCGTGCCAACGGTGGTCGTGAAGTGAAACGGATCTGATGTCCGATCGATTTGTTTTTTTTATCGATGTCCGATCGAACGGTGTGATTATCGTCGTCTCGCGCGGATCGAATTGAGCCGCGGGGAAGGGAAGGACAGGTTCCCAGATTCGTTTCTCACGAGCCTGTCCCACCTACGTAGGAAACTCGGTGCAATCGTCGGTTCCTGCATCCCGATCCTCAAGCGACACAACCTCCCAGCTATGCACGTGCACACAAAACGCGGGATTATGCTGACCCATGAGCTAGGCCAGTTGGTCCCCATAAATCCTGACCGCACTTGGAGGAAATGCCCCGTGCACCGGTCGCCTGGATGGCACTGTAAGTCCCTCAGCTCACTCGGGTGAAGTAAAAACCTCACAGCCTCCTCCCAGCTCCGGTTGCAATAATCACTACAACCCCCTTCTTTCCGCACCAACTCCACGGGCCCTGCGTCGCTTAGGAGACACCTCGCCACCTTCCTATCTTTCTCGATAACCAAGGGGGCCCTCTGGCGTACTTATACATTACCTCGCCAGAAGTAGGCGGTCCACTCATATTATCACCCAGCGGCGGGCACCCCTCATGTTTTCAGTCGGCACCCTGCAACAGCCCAACCTCCGCCACGGCTCCTCATCCAATCAACCCGGTCCCCATGATGGGGGGGAGGGTCCAACTACACCCGTTGTACAAGAAGCACCGTCGAACACCATGAATCCACCGCGTCCCGGGTCTCCTCCCCGTCCCAGCGTCTACTCCAAAGGCTGGGAATGTTTGATCAACCGTCCTCTTACCGTTCACGAACGGACCTCCCTGATTTCGACCATGTTATCGGACCGCGATGAAGTCTCGACGATCGAACATCTCTGTAATAACGATACTCAGGATCTTATTGACATCATCTATGAGGTTCGTTCCCGTCCTCTGTTTCCTCCGAGGAGTGATCCCACTGCCTTCGACTCAAACTCCTTTCCCTTGTTGATCAGACGTTGGGCAATCTCGACCACACACTGCGGGTGAGGTGCTTGCGCTTTTTATGCAAGATCTGTAGTCGTCGAGCCCAGCTCCCAAGGCCATTAGCAGTTGCGGCATTCTATGACCAAACGGGGGTCCCGCTAGGTCACGGAGGGTTTGCGGACGTGTGGAAGGGTAGATTTCATGACCGGGACGTTGCAGTTAAGGTTTTGAGGGTATACGAATGTAGTGACTACGACAAGATTGGAAGGGTGGGTTTTTTGCGACGCTTCATACCAATCATGCGCGAGCTCACCGTAACCTGTAGAGGTTTTGCAAGGAGGTCATACTGTGGAAGGCACTGTGCCACCCAAACATTTTGCCGTTGATAGGAGTGGCAGTGACTGATGCCCAATACGCGATGGTGACGGAATGGATGGTAAACGGTAATATCAACGAGTTCCTGAGGGCGCATACAGATGTGGATCGGTTGGAACTGGTGCGTATCCTGTTTGAAGCCATACCACTCCATTTCCCATTAACAACCGCCTGACTTCCGTAGCTGGAAGATGTTGGAAGGGGGTTGGACTACTTGCATGGCCAGGAGATGATTCACGGGGATCTCAAAGGGGTACGCCATCAGGTCCCTCCGCGGCACTTCTGTCCGCCCGCTCACTCTACTTAAGGCCAACATCCTGATTGACCGCGAGGGTCGTGCTCGTCTTGCAGACTTCGGCCTGCTTACAATAGTCTCCGACAAGGCGAACACCACCTCAGTTACACACGTGGAGGGTGGCACAGCCCAATGGATGAGTCCGGAGCTCCTCGATCCGGACAAGTTTGGCATGACGGATAGTCGTCCGACAACGGAATCAGATTGCTATGCGCTAGGGATGGTGATATATGAAGTCCTCAGTGGACGGGCACCGTTTCCCCAGTGCTCAGTTCCCATTGTTATTCGGAAAGTCATGGAGGGGGAGCGCCCTGGGAGACCGCAGGGAACGCATGGGATATGGTTTACAGACGATGTATGGAGGATGTTGGAACGCTGTTGGAAACCTCAACCACATGAACGTCCGGGCCTCGAAACGATACTTCAATGCTTGGGAGGCATTACACAACCCCTGCAGCTACTTTCTCCTGGTCCTCCCACGGATGACGGGGTGGGGACGGATTCCAATGATCTGCTGGACTTTATAGGAACTAACCCCAGTATGCTCCTCATTTCTCCCTGAGCCTTGCCCTGGCACTCACCCCTCTCCCCATGCTGTGACAGGTCCAACGTCCCTGCCGGCTGGCTCAGTTTCTCGTAACGCGAAGGGTCCAATTCTGGGAGGCGAAGGTCAGTTTCGGCCAATGTGCCCAGTGGGAGTCTCACTTTCCCCAGTAGGGATGATAGTTTGTGAAGAAAGTCAGAAGCCAACAACTCTCGCCACGGAAATTCACGATCTCTCCACCCCAGCTCTTCTACACCGGATTGCTCACTGGGACGGCGATTCTCCTCAAGAAGCCGGTCAGGTATTGGCCACAGCATTCGGAGCGGAGGATTATCCAGGTTGCATCGGGGACCTTGACGGGCGGGGCGTCGACCCACGGTTATACGTCAACGGTCTAGACCAGGTTAGTTCATTCACGATCCCGGCATGACTGTCTTGATTTAGCGTTTCGGTCATAGATCATCGGCGCTCTTCCGCTCCGTTCAGATGTTTGGAAATTTTCCATCCAGGAATTGACAAAGACGTGTATTTTATACGGGTTACTCCCCGCCTCCTACACAATCACTTCGAGGCTCAGCAAACCTCACTCGCAACCGTTCGCATCTGGGAGGCGCGGTCAAATTTGGAAGCTGGCCGGTGGTGAAGGTCAGGTGTTTGCACTCAGAGTGCCCCGACCATACCCGGGGGATTCTGCGGAAAAGATTTTCAGGGTAGGAGGCAAAGGCTTTGGATTGGTCGGGAGTTGACTGTTTGTCCAGGGATACTGCACAAAAGTTATTATTAGCAAACACCTAGAACACCCCAACGTCCTGCCGATTGAGGGCGTAGTGCCAGAGTTATTTGAATTCGGCACCGTGTCTAGGTGGATGCACAACCGGGGGATGCTTCGGTACATCACGAAATGTCCAGGAGTTAACCGCTTGGAGTTGGTAGGTCCTGTGCTTCGACAACGAAGCCCATCATCTCATTGGGTGTTAGTTGATCGGGGTCGCCCGTGGCCTTGAGTATCTTCATGATAACGGAATAGCTCATGGGGCTCTGGAAGGTGTTAGTGGGGGGTTATTCTTTCCCCCAACTTTTTCACTCTGCTCACACGAACTGCCCCACCAGCGGAACATCATGATCGACGAAGTTGGAATCCCCCGCCTCCGCGGTTTCGGGTGGTCCTTCCGTTGCGCAACCCGCAACTGCGCCCCGGAAGTAAAATTCTTGACGGAAAGTGCGACATACGAGTCCGATGTGTACTCGTTATCCATGGTCATTGTGGAGGTACGCCTGTTTTTGGGTGTACGTCGCCACCGGAGTCATTTTTCCTGTTCCAGCTCGCGACCGGAAAGCTCCCATTTCCGGAATTTGCGTCCCCTTATCACGTCCACTCGCTGGTCTTGCAGGGGAAACGGCCTCCGAGACCTCATCGCATTGAAGCCCCAGGGTTTACCCCAGATGTTTGGAAGGTTGCTGAGATGTGTTGGCACGAGAAACCGGATAGGAGACCGGCCATCCACATGGTACTTCGATATCTCGAAGATATTGTCAACGCAGGTGGGTCCATGTACACCTCCGCCGGGAGCCCCTGCATGACCTTTTTTTTTTTTTGGCAACAGAGGATACAACGAAGGGAGTTTTACGAACGGGAGCACGCACGCTCTTGCGCCGACTACATTTGGGTGGGGGCGGGATTTATCTCAAAGGCGGGGACCAGGGAGGCGATTGATACCACAGCTCTCCCTGATATCACCTCCCGATGTAATGGCAACGATCACCTTGGGTGAATTAGGTTTTATAGTAAGAACCCTGGTCGTGGATCGTGTGCTCTCGCCCGCCGGAACTGTCCTTTCAATCTCTCGACTGGGGTCATATATTGTGAAAGGCATGCGAGATCTAAAAACCGAAGTATGTGGGGATGGAAGGGATGGTCTGAGACTTGAGGAAAGCCCGGATCGTTTACAGTCGGCAGACGTGAGCGCCGGGTGACGAAGGGTACGTCGGCGCATAGGTCAAAGGCGGAGTCTCCCAGTGCACCTTCCTGGTTCCGAACGGTTAATATTTCTCGTGGCGTCTTTCTCGCCATGGCCAGTCACCTGTAGTCGCCGTGATCGGGTTAGACACGCGCGTGGGATGAGAAAGGGTACCCCTACCCCTTCGAATATTTTGTTCTCCCGGGCAAAAATAAACAAGTTGACGCCCCGTTCAGCGAAAGCGAAACCCTCTCGAGGAAGGATCCCGCGGTCCGCAGAAACTTCACGAGCGCCCAGCCCAACGGCGGTTTCACTCGTTCCTTTGATAACCTGTACAGGCACAGGGCTAGCAAATGCGGGGGGGGCTGCGACGAGAAGTGGACCCATCAGACCCCCATCAAGAGATAACGTAGAAAAAAACTGAGGGGAAGAGAGGACGGTGAGGACGGCGACGATGAAGGTACAGTACTTCATGCCGAGGTGGCCGAAACTGAATGGAGGCAAACGGAAGTAGTGGGCCCGAAAACTATAGGGAACAGAGGGGAAACAGCCCTGGCGGGGGGTCCTCTCTTGCGAAACTTCAGGCCTATATATGGGCCGAGCGCAGAGGCCGCATCGTGGCCAAGACCACTGATTCCGTTGAAGAGGTGGAAAATTCATACAGTTTCCAATCGGCGGCGCGCTCCTTTGTCCGGTCTAAAACACCAGAGGGGATCCGGTTCAACACATTCACAAAAAATATCGTAAAGGACAAACCTTCTCCCGAAGTAACATCACGCGAAACGAGTTGGCATGAGGAGTGGGACGAGTGGACGACCTTCCCGCAGTCCCAGCTCTACCGTCGCCAGACACACGGCGTGACTCCGTAACCGACGTTAAGGGCCCCGCAATTGTGTGGTGGGCGGCCGTCCAAGGGTTTGGAAAGGCGAAGGTCGTAGGGGCTGTGTCCAATTTCCCGCGTTTCGTGGTGAGGATCCTAGTAAGCAGGACTGAATGCAGTCAAGGGTGGGCGGTCTCTGATGATCCAAAAATGCGAGCGCGAAGCTTTGAGGAAGGTTGAGCGTTTCGACAAAAGCAGTCCCACGGAAGGGTATTTCAGCACGCGGGAGCGCTTTGATGAATAAGGCCCACTCTCGTGGAATTGCTTGGATTGCGTGGATATGCCTGGAACGTGCCTCGGTTGTGCAAAGGCCCGCAAAATCCAAAGGGGTTTTTCCTGATGGTCCCTATACCAGAATTAACGTCCCCCGGTCAAGCGCAAACCCGCCAACAATGTCCTGAGATATCTGCAGCTCCACATTCGCCAGGCCGGCTGAGGACAAAAGATCCGGAATGTATCTGGCTTGAGAGGTTGGCCTTGAAGGCGTGGTCTCGAAGTCATAAATTACTGCTCCATATATTCCCAAAGCACACGCACACATTCAGATAAATAGTTTCAGAAAGTTTCGCCTCATGCAAGTGGAAGAGGCGTGAACCAACTGCCTGGAGTGGGATGAAATGGGTGACGCCAAAAGGGGTGGGTACTGGGCGGGACAAGCAAAATGTAAGTACGCCGACGCGTAGGTCAGGCCGATCTGCCTTGGGAGCACGATCTTGGTGTGCAGATCCTCGCTTCCAAGTCATGAGCACGTCTCGCGACGTCCCTCTCGCCGGTCACCTGTGGACGGGTTAGATGCGCACGCACGATATGGAGGAACGCGTACTTCTTCGACCGTTTCGTACTTCCGAGAAAGGATATCCAAACTGGGGTGCGACCCAACGAAAGTGGAAGGCTCGCGACGAAGGATCTCGCGGTCCGTAGAAACTCTGGGGAGGTTCAGCCCAACGGCGGTTTCCCTCTCTCCCTTGATAACCTGCACAGGCAAAGGTGTCGCCAGCGCAAAGGAAACTACGGCAAAGAGCAGCTCCAATCAGCCTATGGTACACCAAGAGATAATGCAGAGAAAAAACCAACGAAAGAAGAGGGCGGTGACGATGAAGGCAAGTTGCTGCATGGCGAGGGAGTCGGATGGGGGCTAGTGGAAGTAACGGGCCTGAAAGGTACGGCAGGTGTGGGAGACACAGGACTGGCGGGGGATCTTATATTGTGAAACTGTAGGCAAATACACGGGCTGGGCACAGGGGTTGCATTTCTGAGCGGGACCGCGAATTCTGTAGACGGAGCCTCCCATCATTGTGACCCTTGGTCAAAACTTGGTCCGAAAAGGAAGGTTGAAGGATATCACGGATCCGTGGTTGTAGAAGAAAAGGAGGCTTTGGGGTGGGCTAGCGGCAGACACTGCGAGTGGTGAGATATTATTCCGTTGAAGAGGTGACAATCTAGTGTCGTTTTTGATCAATTGCGCGCTCCTTGGTACAGTCTAAACGTTACGAGGGAATCCAGGTCAACCCTTTTGCAAAGGGTGATGTAAGGGCAGACCTCAGGGAACACCAATTGAAACGACCTGGTGTGAAGAGCGGGACAAGTGGACGTGCTTCCAAACGTTCCAACCGGACCGCCTGGCGTGACTCCACAAATGAGGTTGAATGTCCCACCGTGGTGAGGTGGGTCACCGGTCAACGATCCTAGAAAAGGGAAGACCAAGGGAGCTGTGTTCGTCTCCAGTGTTCCGTAGTGATCCAAAGTAGGACTGAATACAGTTGATATTGGGCGGTACCCGATGGTCAGAGTGCAGAGTGCAAAAGACGGAGGCCAGGGGAAGGCGCACCAGGGTAGCTCTGTAAGTCAAGCGTTTCAACAGAAGTGATTTGTATGGAAAGGTCCTTCAGCGGAAACGTCTTGGTGGAACGGTGAATCGTTCCGGAGATACGGGCCCACTTGTCTCCCGCATGGCCCTCGCAAAGATTCACGCTGTGTCGTAGATGTGTACGCGAAGCCGTAAGCGATAGGTTGCAACGTTTATCGCCCAGTCAGGGGTCAGCGCTGCGCCGGTGAGGAAGGGAACGAAACTGGTGCTCAATCGAGAATTTGATCGTATTTTCTTTCATAGGCTCGTACAAAACCCCGTGATTTCCAATCACGTGCTCTCCTCGTTTAGGCTTCCTCCGGCCGATCGAGATCGGGCTCTCGGGATCCGGTCTTGTGCCGAGACTAAGACTCGTTGAAACTTTCCGCCTGAACGTCCATCCGGTCTTCAGCGTAACCCTCGCCTTCACCCTACAAACAACGCACCGCGCCTACGAATCATCGACAACGTAAGCCCTGCCCATACTCTGCGCGAGCGCGTCGTCCCCACTCTCCAAGGATTTCCAACTTCCCCCCCGTGTAGCGCCAATGTCCGCACATCCTCTCCTTCAAAACATCAGCCACTCCAAGTGACAACCTCAACGTTTAATCGCGCCCGAGAGTGACCCGGGTCCCGGTGTTGAAGCATTCACCTCGAACAACCCGCTTGGTACCATCCCGGAATTGCTGAAAGGTTCGGAATGAGTGAACAGCATCAGGGATACGCACATCAAGGAAACCGCTGACATTCGCTTTCAGAATTTACTATATTTCCACCTCTTCGGAGGCACTGAGGGAATGCGGCGCGAACCCACCCCACCGGGTGAAGTTACCGAGTCAGTCCAGCTACTTTTTATTTCTTGCTTTCTCCTCATTTTCTGACTACGAATGGTCAATTTTGTTCGCGCGATAGGTGCCTAGTGTGCTCTTGAGGAAGTGAGACTCCACCCACAAGTATCTCGAGTCTGCTGAGCTTGTAGCGGGTTGGGGACGTGAGATTCCAAGTCGTCATGCCCAACGTTCTCCACTGGTCGGGAATAATAAAGCTCGATAATACGATCACAACGGTGTGTATATCCCTTCCCTGACATTTCCATCGCATATATTCTTACCCCCGTCCCATCTGCCTAGTAATTACAACATGATCCTTAGTTCCGGCATCCCCATTCTCAGGCGATACGACCCCCCTCCCGGGTACGCATGTACACAAAAGACAGGGAATGACTCTGACGGGGCTCTCTACGCTTGTGCGTTCCCAGCATTTCTGATCATCCCTGAAGACAGGGTACATGTACAACGTCCAACGTCCAACGTCCATTTCTGTCAGCTATAGTCATTGCCTATCGTCTGCCCTCTGGCGTCGGCCTGGGAATTTGTTGGGATCTATGGGGTCCTGTCTGGTGGTTGGCGGAAAACTTTGCAGAAACTTCTGGTTTCATTCGGGACGGGACCGGGATCCTGCCAAGTTCACCACGCGATAGATGGAACTCAAGAACTGACATTGACGGATACGTCAGTTCACGATGGGGTATGGACTCGTCTCGACGGGAATGAGTCAACCTGTTTGTACACAACCGGGGATAGAAGACCGTGTATATAACTCGACCCCCTCCCCCGAAACCATAAATCACCACCCTTGGTATTCAAAAAGCAGCATCCCGGTTCCGTGCATTAGCCCATGACATATAATAAGAAATTTCAGAAAGTCTCGTCGCCCAAAAAAAGAAGAGCAACGAGTCCTTGAGTGGGAACCGATTGACTAAAGCAAAGATGGCGTCGGAACAGATAGGCGTTAGAGGGGACCAAACACTTACAGTGGCAGGGGCTCCAGGGACAATAGTTCCGCTCGTGCTCGGGCGCATATATCTTCGAGTGCAGCATGGTAACCAGTCCAAACCCCCTCCGACCTGGGTAAGCCTTCAAACCTAGGGAGGGCTGATGGTCGTTGCAGGAGGTACTTGAGAGTCACCCGTTCAAGGTGTTCCAAATCCTCTAACGCGGCGAAGCTTCCGGGATTGGACTGCCACACGACCACCATCCAGACCCCCAACTTCTCCCAGTCCTCACCTTCCTCAAGTAACCTTACCAACTCCATGGTGCGTGCCATTGGAGGGGTCCAGACCGGTGGAAGTCCTTCCAGTAAATGCCAGTAATGAATAGATAAACCCTGGAGTCCCACCGGAGAAGAGATCGCATTCACCAACAGCCGCACCCACTCGCATTGATCCTCCATATCATCCACGCTAACATAGAGACGGTTCAGCAAGAGAATCGTCTCCAGCTCCGACGCCCTGAGCTCGCTGCGCCACGTGCGCTCGATGAGGCTTATACCCATCCGCCGTAACCGTAGGGAGAAAGGCGTATCATTCTCCACACTCTTGGTGAGATAGTGCGCACATGAACCGGCTGGCACATGGTCACTACCTGCAATCCACGCACACATACCATCAGCGATAACTTCATCATCGTGATTTGAGAGTGCGCTCTCGAACACCAAGTTGTGATCAAGTGTGTGATCCAGACGGAGGGCTGGCTGGCCACTGCCGGGCGTGACCAGGCGGAACCCGACCTCAAGGATTATGGGAAGATGTACCCTGGGGTGGGATCCGATCCATTTTCGTCGCCGTTTCCGATTGTGATGGGAGGCTTCGCCCGTGCGGACCAGACCACAGCCAGGCCCAACGAGGGAGAACCTCAACTCGGCAGCTTCGGAGAGAACACCATCAAGGCCCACATCTTGTGGTCGGAATCGGAGCAGGGGTGTATGTCGGTGTCCTGTTACAACCACTTCAGAGATAGTGGAGCACCACTTATAAACCATTGGGGTCAGGTACACGGGTCGTTCCTCCCACGCCGCCAGGAATTCCAGGAGGAAGTTGAAGTCACGGAGACTCTCTCCATTAGCAATATCAGTCATCACTCTTGCGGATAGGTGAGAGAGGATTGTCTCCAATGAACCACTAGTATACACATTATCAGTGGAGTGGAAGCTCAACGGGTCCAGTACATACGATTTGTCAATAGCCCAGGAAGTCTCCTCCTCAATGCACCCACCCAGGGACATATACCACATGAGAAGAGTGTCGGCAATCATAGCTTGGTGGTTGGTAATGGCCGCACTTAGGTAGGACTCGTAGGATTGCAAAAATGGATTTGGTCCCATGCGGGTCAAGTCCACAAACAAGTTTGACATCCACAACAGGTGATTGTGAGAGTTTGCACCTACCCTTGGAAAGTCGAGGGTAGGTCTGTCAGAGTCGAAGTTGCACTGGAGCATGCGGATGACGTGGCAAAGGTCAGGGTCGGGGTATTGGGATATATTTGAAGAAACTTCCGGAATAGAATACTTGGAAGCGCATTCGCGAGATTGGACCCTTGCTCTCAGGCTGATTTGGAGGATGGCCCGCGCCGAAAAGTACGCCTGGTCCCTCATGCCAGGGTATAGTTGTTCGGTCGAGTCAAAGCAAGCCTCGAAGGCAGAAACGATCAAATCAAATGGTGGGTCGTGGTCGGCATCCCCATTGAACCACCGGATGGTGCCCGCAAGACGAACGGCAGAGTAAATGGCCTCTGAGTCGGTGATATTCCGGAGAACCCAGCAAACGCAGCGTGCGTTATCCGTGTTCTGTTTCCGCAGAACTTCTAGGTTCCGCACACGCACTAGTAGCCCGCGACCATTTTGAAGTGAAACCGGCTGCTGTTCCGCTTCCCCGACGGTGGTTGGAAGTAGCCTAGCATGTCTGAAACTTCGGGCCCGTTGGGCAAGGCTTTGCTTTGCATTCCCGAGAGCTTGGTCGATGTGGAGGAGGAGAATGATCACTTGGTGTCCGATCCTCGTCGCCGCGCCGCGAATGCCAGATGTGATGTTAGACGGTGAAATCTCCCAGGACAGTGGGTGTCGTGTGATACCATATACACGGTGGGATGCCGAGACGAGCCCCTGCCGAGCGTTCACCAAGGTGGCGAGGATGAGTGAGATGACGTTGGATGGGGATGTGCTGACCAGCAGCTTCCGGCCCACCCCACCACCCCTGAGGTATCGGAGGCCTTCCGATGCCGGAGTTTGGAATGGGCACTCATACGAGGACGTTCCGGCAGCCACAATTGCAATGTAGAAGAGGAGGCCAAGAGAGGTGAAGAAGATGACGATATACGCCACGGAGGTGTTGACCGCCCACACATATCGTGACAGGCCGCAGGCGAGAAGAAGGAGGGCGATCTGGAGCATGACGGGGAGGCTTTCGATGAAAAAACGGAATGGCCATTTCTCGAGGCCATCGGATTTGCGCTGGCGATCACCACAGCGTTCAGCCATAGACCCTCCGGTGTGCCGGAGGTACCGGCTCAGCCACTGCTTGCCCAGCATCGCGACAAATGCGGCCAACAGCGACATGAACAAACTTGCATACAGAAGGTCCGAGGCTGTGATGATTTCTGCGGGGGGGCCATTCCACACCGGGGGAGCAGCGGGGTCTTCGTCAGGAACAATGGATCGGTTGAGGCTGAGGAGGATCGCTCGGAGGTAGGCTTCGGACCGTTCGGTAGAATCCGGCTCGAGTTTCGACTGGACGTCGATGACGAAGGCGGAGCTGACAGCAGAGAACAGACCGGCCTGGGAGCGTTGTCAACGCTGTGCATTGATAACAGGAAAGCAAAAACGCACGAAAATCAATGTGGTATTGAGGTCCTCGTTGTGCTTCTGCATGTAGTCGGTGTCGTATTCCATCGTCTCTCGTTTGTACATGGTGAAGAAGTCAACCCGGGGATCGTCGTTCTTGATCGGTTGGAAATACATCCGCAGGGCCTCTTGGATGCTATCTGGAGTCAGCTCGTCGACCCTTGCGATGATCCTAGTCTCAAACGCACCATCGAGGATCGACGTTGACCGGTTTCGCATTATCTTCGTCGCTCATTTTGATATCCGGCCACGAGGGGGACGGAGGGAGCGGGGGGGTCTCGAGGTAGTTCGAGACGCGGGGGTGCTAGGAATCCACGTGTCCCATGCTCGGAACCTATGCTCCCCCGCCTTGCGCCCGCCCCTAATTCATTGTTCGTGCTATCCCGGATATATCGAACGGCAGGCAACACAATACGATAATGTTTCCATGTTTTCTAGGTTGAGGGTCACAGGCCGGAATCGGGACGGTCGGAAGTTCAGTGGGTCTGATGATTCTCAGAAGAACTGCATTGGGGCGCACGTAGATGCACTCGTCCCGCGAGCGCTGGGCACTGCGGAAGTCTCGGCCAAAGCCGGGCCAGTTGGTTCGTTGATCCGGATCAAAGTGATGAGTTTCGGACAGCTGCCAGGATGCCACCACTCAATCCAAAGACACGCCCAGTCGCAGCCCTCCACATTGATGCTCGAATACCTTTTCCACGTTCGACAACCTGACGTCTTGAACCACGAATCGTAACTCTGCCGCCACTGCGCGTTGAATGAGCTCCCCGGCGACACGCGTGAGAGCGTTTCAAGCGCGTTGAGTTTACTCCTGTGACTAACATCGCAAATTGCAGAGTAGGACCTATCCAAGGCCGTCAGTAGGGCTTGGAAAGGGACAGAACACGAATGTGGCATGTTCGTGTGGGTTTATGTATAGAGATTTGAACTAGCATTTCGGAGGGCACGGAGTGGCGCGCCGAGTCTGTACTTTTTATCTTTTTTCGTAAATCGTCGATGTTCATTTCCAACGTCGGGACTCCTCGTCGTAATGGGCAAATGCCTCGGCTGCATAGCATTTGGGAGAGCGATTACAAACCACAACTGATCAAGAAAAATCGTCGGCCAGCGAACTGTATCTCTGAGCAACCGACTTATACAGCTGTTCCAAAGGTTGAATTTTAGGGTCGCTTGCACTAGTGAAGAGGGGTTGACAACTCACAGACTGCACACCACGCGTCCTAAACACCGTTCAAGAAGTAATTGTCGAGGTTCCAGTCCAGCGTATCATCACCAAGTAACAACTCCACCCGTGCCACACACCCCCTCAACTCCTCCAGGGCCGCCAAGTCGGTCGGCGCGAGCACAGACGAACAAGCAAAGGTGACGGTCCTGAGCGGATGCCCCGCTTTGGCCCGAATTCGCACAGCCTTGAGCAGAAGCCTAACAAGGTCAAACCTAGGCGGACCCGGAGCGACGAATAACACCAATGCGCGAAGGCTTTTGCACGTATTGAGGTTTTGTGGGTTCGCCAAGAAGTCGAGGTACATCTGAACGATGGTCCCGGCGAGGATGAGCGTTGTGAGGGATCGGCAAATTTCCAACGACACATGTCTGTGCCCACTGACACATAGGACCTCGACCGGAGACATCGAAGGCGCGATTCCGCCACCCCACGTATGTTCCCCACCGGGCAGGCTGAGTGCGTCGTTGAAGGATTCCGTCATCACGATGAACCGAGCGCCTCTATCGTTGATGAGATCCCAGGTGATGCCAGCTTTGCGTCCGAGACACCCTTCAGCATAGACAACTTTGAGCCGTTTTACGTTGGTGTAGTAAGACATGTTCCGAATACAGGGGAGGCAAAGTTGGGGGTAACCGTTGGTGCGGCCGGCGTGAAAGTGGAAGACGACCGAACAAGAGGGAGGGAGGTGGAGGTTGCTGATTATTCCTATCCTATGCCAGTCGTATAGTGACTGTGCAAAGAAGCGAAGGCGAGGGAGAGATATAACTTCGTTCGGGAGTAGTAACAAACTGTCCTCCAGCCCTGTTTTGTTGCTGATATTCAACTCTTCCAAGAGCGCGCAGCTTCTGAGAAGGCTGAAGAGATCTGCGACTTCGAGGTTGTCGAACCGGAGCATTAAAACGGATAGGCGCGTAATTCGAGAGCCGCGGAAGGCAAGACCGCCAGGATTGTTCCTGATGGTCAAAGATGTCAGAGTGGGGAATTCCCTTGCTGCAGAACGCATAGCCAAGATTTGAGCCCAATCATCTGGCGTGGCGACCTCGAAAGTCCTCAAAGATGTCAATGGCTGGTGGAGTAACTTTTGAAGTCCAGCGAAACGACCGATCTTTAGCGTATGCACGCGCGCAGAATGGAGACAAATGAGCTCGATAAGGGACTGGGAAGGGGAGGTGCTGGTCAAGTCGACATGAATGGGAAGCTGTTCTGATCGGTGGAGGAACGATAGTGCCTGCTTCTCTCGTGCAAAGTTGGGACGCGTCCACAAGCTAGGGCAAGAGAGGAGGATGTCGCGCCAGTGATGGCAGACGTGGGTGATTGTTGCGACAAAAGCAGCGTCAATTGTGAGGTGGGAGGCGATTATGACGAGTATCTGAGGAGGGATCTTGCGGATCGTAGGGTCGTGGCTATTGAGGCATCGGCGAACCACCGGCAACGTTCTCGACATTTCTTGCTCCAAGGATCGGATCTGAACTGAGCGTGAGATAGATGTGGCACAGGCAGCTCGAGAGGACAAACCATCGGAAGGGCGAGGCTCCCACTAGGTAAAAATGTACGTTTTAAGAGGAATCGGCAAGGGATGTGCGACGCGTACTTACTTCGCGTCATCTGCTTGGGCGAGCTTCGCGTTGACAACTTGTAGAGCCTCGGCGAGGGAGAGGTTGTGGCCAGGGTGTTGCTCTGGGGCCAAACGGGCCCGGAACCGGGTTTTCGTTCCCTTAGCCATCGTGGTATCGTGGAAAGAGACCGAGGAAAGGAACGAGAAAGAAAAAAGAGAGATTCCCACATTCGTCTCGAGTTCTCTTTAGGCAATTCCACAACTTCAATGTAACATGTTCGATAACCAAGACAGTGCGTACAAATAAGATGAAAGATTCGTCAACGCGAGGCCCATAACATCCGGGGATTACACTAGGGGAAGTTCTGTTACAATAGCGCTCTGGATGAACAAGTCAGCGACCATGCAGTTGGAACGCATAAGAGGAAGGAGGACCCACCCAGGTTATGTGACCGCGCCTTCTAGCGATAGCATGGCTCGGCCCGTCGCCAATAGTATACGGTGACATCGCCAATCCCGCTCCAACGTATTCAAAAAAGGCCAAGCACCACCAGAAAATCCCTCCCTGCGGAGGTACGCCATCCGCGGTACCCGGAGAATGTCCCAATGAGGATACATCGGCGGGGTCTGTAGAAACAGTGGTATCTTCTGAAGTAAAACTCCAAGGAGAGACGGAACGGGGGACGGGAGTTTGTTGAGCGGGATTTCCTCGATCGACGATCTTTGGGTGTGTCGGGCGAGCGGATTCTTCATAACTCGGTGGGTTTATGACCCACGAGGGGGACTGTGAGAGTGTGATGAGTCTCGAGTGGGATAGGTATTGGAATGTCTGCGCACCTCAACAGGTCGGGCACCACCCATGGCGGTCGCAGGGGAGATATATTGTTCCAGTTTCCTCCCGTCAATGCGTATGTTGCGACTGTTGTTGTTGTTGGAGGCATTGACGGAAGAGATGATAACGACCGAAGACCCCATCGTACTTTAAACGGTTGAGAAGAGAAGATAACTCGGAAAGGCGTCCAGAACAGGGATGGGGAGGATGGCTTATATACCAAGGAGCTGAAAGAGGCCATCTCCCAGGTTCTGCGGCAATGGTGAAAGGTTGAATGGCCTTTGGCTTGGAGGGAGCACGGGTTTATGAGCCAAGGGTGAAAGAGTGTACAAGAGGGAGCCCATAGACTCACATCGTGTCACCGGCAGGACCTTCGTCAGCTGGCCGTCTGGTTCCGTCCAACTACCCCACGTTTTCCCGGATTCATAGAGCGCGCCTTCCACCCACTCCGGTTTCGGTTGGAGTACGCCGTCCTTTGCCTGTGGAGTGCGGGGATGTGATGGGAGAGGGGACGCGTCTGAGGAAGTGGCACCGGCCCAGACTCCTCGGGTAAACAAAAGTTGATCCGCGTCGGCCCGGTGCAATCCTGCCTACTAATACTTGCTTATTGACCGTCGTTCTCCCTCCATTTGTGACCCTCCTGGCTTCGCGAGGTTCGAGTGGATATGCGGACGCGCAGGAACTCGGCACTCGATGTCGAATCGAAGGTGGGAGTCTGAGATCCAACCATGCGGCCGCTGACATTTGGTGTAGTGGTTGTCGAATCGATCTGGGCACCTTGCTTGTCTCCGTATTAGTATTACCCTCTCCTTGCAGGCTACGGCTACCTCGTCATCACACTCCCGGAGGGCCGTTTCAAGCGCGAGTCTTGGTGCGCTTGGGGGCGGTGAAAACGTTCAAATGGAAGCGTCGAGATCGAATTGAAGCAGGTGGTTTACGGGTTCTGGTCCGCGTAGGTTTCAGGGATGACGTGGATTATTCTCAGCAACCACCTCGGCGTTTGCAGCGACACCGAGTTGCAGTTCTATCCAAGCCACCACTCCCGAAGGGCCCACCTCTTTTCACCTTAACACCATGGCCGACTCGAGGACTGACGAAGAGACTCCCTTGCTTTTTTCAGCAGCGGACCCCATTGTGATTACCCATGAAGGGTCAGATGAGGTCATCACGCCTCTACCAAAACTCCAGATGGGAATTTTACTGTTCATCGTGTTGTCAGAGCCCATATGCTCTCAATGCATATACCCATTCATCAATCAAGTAACGTCCCGGATCCTTACTGTACGCTGACGGACACCTAACGGGCCTTTAGCTTATCAGTGAGCTGGGGATTGCTGACGAAAAGGAAGTGGGGTATTATGCGGGTGAGGATAACCCCGTGCGATCCGTACTCACAACTCTAAGTCACATTTCTAGGGATGATCGTGAGTTCCCTTCCCCTTCCCCGGATGGTTGTGTCTAAGTCCTCCAAGGAGTCCCTGTTCTTCCTTGCAGCAGCTTCGTCAACTTTCCTGTGGAGCCACCTTTCAGATGAGATCGGTCGAAAGCCAGTGCTGATGACGGCAAGTGGTCATCGAATCAAGTCTTCGTTCGTGACACGAAATCCCACATTTAGGGCATCGCAGGGCTCGCAATATCTATGACCAGTTTCGGTCTCTCCAAGACGTTCAGCGGTCTCGTAGTCAGGTGCCTGGGGAATCCCCCAGGAATGCAACCGTCGCTGATCCCTCCAACAGTCGCTGCCTTGCGGGCTTGCTCAACGGGAACATGGGAGTCGTCAAAGGCATGATGGGGGAACTCACAGATTCCACAAATAGAGCCCAAGCATCCGGACTCTTGCCCCTCGCATGGGCGGTAGGGATTACGATTGGGTACGCAACTCAACATTGCAACGCGTACTATTCTCACCGAGGTCCGACAGTCCTTTGGCCGGCGGGTCGCTATCACGCCCGCACGAACGATTTCCGGCCTTGTTCGGAAATTGGTTCTGGGAAGAATACCCGTACCTCCTGCCGTGCTTATTTTCCGCGGTATTTTGTTCTTTCTGCTTCGCCCTCATATGGCTATTCTTGAAAGAGGTCAGACTGTTCGCGGAAGTCGCAGTGAAGGTGTCTGATCGTCCTCCCGCATAGACTCTGGGGAAGCACCATCCGTTACAAAATGGGAGTGAAGTGCACCTAAACCACGTGCACGAACCCGCCCCGCCTCTCAGGGCCGTCCTAACCAAACCTGTGGTACTCTCCGTCGCCAATTACTTTTGGCTCGCCTTCACCGAAGTTGCGCTTCTCGCCCTTCAACCTCTCTTCTATTCCACCCCCATCCACCTCGGCGGACTTGGTATGTCACCTGCGACGATTGGATTGTGCCTTGGAATTTTTGGACTACTGGACGGCATCGTACAGGGACTCGTCTTTCCGAGAGTCGTTCGACGCGTCGGGTTGAAGAAACTCTTTGTGACGAGCCTATTCTGCTTCGTCCCTCTCTTCGCTCTATTCCCAATCATTAACCATTTCGCGCGGGAATGGGGCCTCTCGCCGGCCGTCTGGGCTTTAGTCGTGTTCCAGTTCATGCTCAATTGCGCCACTGAGATGGCTTTTGGTATGCGTTCGTTACTAAACGTGTTAATATCACTCATATCGTCCCCGTCACGTCAACCCAGGTTGCTCGTTCCTATACACAACCTCCTCCGTGCAGAATCCGCGAGCACTTGGGAGTGTGAATGGGATCGGACAAACCGGTGCCTCTATCGCTCGAGCGCTGGGCCCAGGGGTGGCAACATCCCTCTTCGCATTTACATTACAGACTGATTGGATGGGTGGGCTCGGAGTTTACGTCGTTCTCGTCGCGATATCATTGTGTCGCATGCCCCTCGCGTACAAGCTTCCGGAGAAAGAATGGGAACACAAGTTACCGATTCCCGCGCCCGGCGCGTGATGGGTGTGTCATTTGGTGTTCGATTTTGCTAGACTCTTGTTACTCTCCTTCGCATGGCCACCGAATATATGTCCCTCGTGGCGCAAGATACCACCTGACGAATCACCACCAACTCTGCGTCTGCGTTCAAAATGGTGAATTGCGACACAGTTTCAGGATCACCGTCATCACCCTGACAGAAGCAAACTCGAAATGAAGAACCTCTCACAATTGTCCTTGTGGTTCTTGTTGGGGCGGCGAGGGGGGTAGATTTCGAGGCTCAAATAGGTGTGGGGTATATTCAATATATAGGGCTGCGCAGGCACTAGTACTCAGGACTCGAGCTCGGCGCTAAGCCTTCAATCGAGGGCGGATGGGTGTTTGAGATCCAACTACACGACCGACCGCTCATATTTGGTACGTATTATGGCAAGAGCGTATTGTGGTTCCGGGGTACCACCGAGCCGACAGCCGAGGAGTTCGAAAAGAGAGCTAAGCGGAGCCTACCGTATGGCCTTCTTTTGTGGCGCTTCGGGTTCAA
>Ga0307516_10002658_pt1 | contig 23645 bp, 30 predicted proteins | sample 19_EM_MG_FD_203310 | JGI IMG/M metagenome (GOLD analysis project Ga0307516, IMG submission 203310) | Populus trichocarpa ectomycorrhiza microbial communities from riparian zone in the Pacific Northwest, United States - 19_EM | ecosystem: Host-associated > Plants > Roots > Unclassified | place...
CAACTTTGATGCACATACAACTGATGATTGTAACATTATTGGGATGAATAGTTTGTGGATAAAACAGCTGGTTTTTCAAGATTGCCTCAACCAACTTAATATAAAATTTAAACAAGTTTTTGTTGACTGTTTCCCTTCTGACATTCCACATGTTGACTTCCTACCAATGGACATTTATCACCACATTGAGGTTCCTGCTGGTGCCAGTTTCTCCATGACCTGCCCGTACTCCTGCCCTCACAAGTACCATGATGCTTGGAAGACTTTGATCGAACAATATGTTGCTGCTGGTCCTATCCACCTGTCTTCTTCTCCTTATGCCTCACCATCTTTTATCATTCCCAAGGCTGACCCAACTGTCCTTCCATGGAGGGTTGTGGACTACTGCATGTTGAACAAAATTACAGTCCCAGATGCCTTCCTGCTCCCTTGTATTGACAACACTCTCGCTGACTGTGCCAAGGGTAAGATCTGGGGTAAAATTGATGTGACAAACTTATTCTTTCAAACTTGTGTTTTTTCTGAACATGTCAAGTTTACAGCTACTCTGACTCCTTTCAGGCTCTGGAAATGGGTTTTAATTCCAATGAGCTGCTGTAATACCCCCACCACACATCAATGGCATGTTTTCCTTGCTCTAAAAGACCATATTGGCAAATTTTGCCATGTATACCTTGATGACATTGTCATTTGGTCCCAATCTGTCAAGGAACACAAGAAGAATATTGCTGCTGTCCTTAATTCTCTCCATAAAGCCCGTCTTTATTGTTCAATAAAGAAATCAAATCTCTTCTGCTCGGAAATTGACTTTTTAGGCCACCACATCTCACCAAGGGGAATTGAAGCCAACTCTGCCAAGGTACAATGCATTATGAACTAGTCACGCCTCCACTCAGCCAAGGATGTTCACCATTTCCTTGGCCTTGTATACTACATACATCTCCGCCTTTTTCCCTTAATTGGCTGAATATACATCTGTTCTCTCTCCTCTAACTTGTAAAGAATGCAACTCCGATTTTCCATCTTGGATGCCTGATCACCAAATGGCCTTTGATGCCATTAAAGGACTTGTCTTGTTGTGCAACTGCTTAACAATGATCAACCATACCTCTTCTGGAGATAACAAGATTTTTATGACTTGCAATGCTAACAAACACCAAATGGGTGCTGCCCTCTCTTTTGGCCCAACTTGGGAGACTGCACGCCCTGTGGCCTTTGAGAGTCATTCTCTGAAAGTGTTATGGAACAGTCATTTAACAACTATTTTTTATTTTGTCCTCGTTTGTTATTGTTTGGCTTTGTGGATAGTATTATAAAAGATCAACAACATGAATCTGACTTCATTTTGTTTTATCTTTGTTTGTTCTTATTTGGCTATCTCTTATCTTCTTATCTCTTATCTTCTTATCTTTTTATTTCTGGCTCATATCCTATTGGTTGATAAGTCTTGGCTAGTATAGTATAAATAGAGTAGCCCAAAACCTGTAACTCTAGTTGTATTCTCTTAAGATCTCCACTACACTCTAGTGTGAGAACTCTAGTCAATATAAACTTTCTCTTCATCTTTCCTTGTGTAATTCTTGTAAGTCCGCAAAGACTCTTTTGAATTTAGTGTGTCTTAACAAAAAGGGGCTGAACTACACTACCCAACTCTCAAACAGGAATTACTGTTGATTATTCATGCCTTACAAAAATGGCAGTCCAACCTGCTTGACTTGTGCTTCATCATATTTACAGATCATAAAACCCTGCAGAACTTTGATAACCAGAAGGATCTTTCCTTGCACCAAATGCAATAGATGGAATACCTCTCTCAATATGAGTATAGCATCCACTATATTAGTGGTGAGTTTAACTGCATTGCTGATGCCTTCTCCTGTTACCCCAAGACAATTGCCCGCAACATCCCACCCCCTGCACTGCCCATTGCCTCCATTTTCAAAGTTAATAGTGATCCTGCCTTCCTTGACAATATCCACACTGGTTATAAGCACAACATATGGTGCTCTCGCCTTATCAGCGATCCGAAGAACAAGAAACTTGACTACAAATTAAACATCACCCTCCAGAATGGCCTACTATTCACAAAGAATTGCCTGATCATCCCATATTTCAAAGGCTTATATGAACAGATTTTCTGTCTTGCTCATGACAATCTAGGCCACTTTGGAGGCGACAAGACATATGAAAACTTGCAATGTGAATTTTATTGGCCCCACATGTGACGTGACCTAATCCAAGGCTATGTGTCTTCTTGCTTGAAATGTCAGCATAACAAATCATGAACAACAAAACCTGCCAGCCCTTTAAACTCTCTTGCAGTCCCAGACAGGCATTTCCAATCAGTTGTTATGGATTTCATTGGATCCCTCTCTGTGAATGACAGATTCAATTACATTCTTACACTGACTGACCAGATGGGGGCCAATATTCAAATCATTCCTTGCTGAATGGACAAAAGAGCCAAAGAGATTACTGGTGTGTTCTTCAAATGATGGTACTGTGAGAATGGCTGTCCAGTTGAAATTATTTCAGACCATGATAAGATTTTCATATCAAAATTTTGGCAATCCATCATGTGACTCTCTGGGATCAAATATAAAATGTCCATGGCATATCACCCTCAAATGGATGGTCCCTCTGAATGGTCAAACAAGACTATTATTCAATGTATCCGCTTCTATATTGATCATCAACAAAAGGGTTGATCAAAGGTCCTGCACAAGATCTGTTTTGATATTATGAACTTGGTAAATGCCTCAACGGATTATGCACCATTCATGCTGAAGCCTGGTCACCATCCCATCTAATTCCTCTGCTCATTCAAGTACAGCAAGAAGCAACAGACTCTGTGGATGGAATAGACCTTGACAGTTCTCATGCCAACACAACTGTCTCAACATCAACCCCTCTCTCTGACAACCCTTCACATCCTGTGCCTGAACTTGAATGCACTCCAGCAGCCTTTTTGTTCATGGATAACCTGCAAAGCTGTTTGGTGGACGCTTCAGACTCCCTCCTAGCTGCAAAAATTTCCCAAGCTCTGCATGCTAATTGTTCGCATGGTCCAGACCCAGAATTCAAAGTTGGTGAAAAGGTTCTATTGTCAACCAAACACCAAAGACATGAATACAGATAGAAGAAGAAAGGCCATGTCACTAAATTTATGCCTTGTTTCAACAGACCATACTCAATTATCAAGGCCTTTCCTGAATCCTCGATGTATACATTACACCTGCCTGCTTCCTCCCATGCCTTTCCTTTCATGTTTCATTGCTGAAGAGGTTTAATGATGACCCTGATCTTTTTCCCAAATGTGAACTGGCTAGGCTGGGTCCTATCATAATTTCGGATAGTCAAAATGAGTATTTTATCAAAAGAATCCTTGACAAACAGAGGCTTTGGAGTTGTGGGATGGGCATGGAGATGGACAGTAAAGATTTTTTCATTGGATGGGAGGGTGTAAGCTGTCGCTTACATCAGTGACACAGTCACATGATCTTATGGGCTGTATATAAGATGAGCATACTTATTTTAGTACATGTTTTTTTCTTGGAATCTACCTCAATCCATTGTCTATTGTTTGACCTGAGTGTTGGGACCCTGACATCCCACACAAGTCCTTGTAGCTGTGAAGGGGACTAAGTATTTGGCAAACTGCAAGATGGATATTCAGCTGGTCAACAGGCTGGCAAAAGACTACAAGGTTATTTATTCATAGTTGTAGAATATCTTTCACATCATTTAAGACATGTGTAGCAAGCATAGCAGATGTGGTGACAATTAGGATGTCTCTTTGCAAAATATAGCAGAGGTGTTCAACCTCCTGGTACTTGGAACAAAAATCTCCCCAGGTACTGATGCAGTGTGCTTCATCAAACTCAACACTAATGATATTGTCTGTAAATTGTTGGATTTGCAGGAGCTGCTTGAACCCTCTGTCAACTTTCATTAATTGCTCAGAGCTGACAATAATGGCTTGATATTTGAGGTTCTCAATTGCCTAATGATGATATTGATAGAATTACCACATAAAGGGGCAGGGGACTCACATGAAAATTCTTGGCTGTTGCTGTATCAGTGCCAATAAATATTCCATTATATCCAGCCTTTCAGAGCTGAGTGATGTTCTGTTTGCCAAGAATATTTAGCAGTGTGACAATGACCTGGATACTACCTCATGGCCTGAATAAGAGTGGCATCCAGAATGTCAGGGTCTTCCCCATTCCTGTACCAGCAATTGATATAACATCTCAGTCCTGTTTGAGTACTCACATCAGCAAATCTTGTGAACTTCAGGTGTCTTCAGTGGCTGCACAGGTCTGCACAGTCAGTATACTCTTTCTTCAGTCAACTTCACAGGTCTTCACAGACCTGTGCAGCTGGCTGCAGCTAAAAACAGAGTTTGCTGATGCTGCCTCGACAACTTTTAGCTGCCACAAACAAGAACGATGGCCAAGATCTTTTGCATGCAGTCTCACATGTTGGAAAGGGTCAGAATGCTGGGAGTAGGCATGGTAAATGCCATCATGTCGAAGTGGTGAGGGATGGTGGGAACCTGATAAACAGGATGCAATGTTCTTGTTTGTCCTCTGTGCTCTCATGGATCAGGATTTGTCATCTGGAGCAGCTTATATCACTTGCAGCACCTGTGGTCGTTCAAAATCATGACCATCCTGACATTATTTGTTAGATGTTTTGTGCCAGCCCCCAGAGTTTTTGAAGGAATTAAGGTTGTCAGTAAAGTCTCGGAAGAACATAATCAATTATGACTAAGCATTATCGCCCTGATGAGATGAGGCACTGTGTCACGATTCCGCTCAAACACTCCAGTGGGGATGGGAAGGAGACTGGTTCCCATGGTTTGCTGATGAATGAGTGTGGGTTTCTCATGGGTTCGAACTTGAAGACCCTGACCCATACCCACCGACCTGGTGGGTTTGCTGTACCCATGTCGAACACTAGGCTAGTCACTTCCACGTCGTCGAGGCACGCGATTTCTTGATGACCACCTCTCGGCCAGATGGTTCCTCAGTCGCCTTAAGGCCTGTTGTAATTTTCAAGGTGAGATATGGGAGCAGTAGACAGAGTAATTCGCTCCCATTCCGATATGATGATGCACGAGCTCGTAGAATTCGTCATAGCGGGGCTTGTGCGAATGAATGGGCGAACTTGAGGGTTGCATAGGGGGTCCAGGATGACTCTTACCATGATCAAGGCAACGAGGAGTTGATCATAAATGTAGGGATCGTGGATCACAGCGCACAGCCTCGAAGGTCTCTCAGAGACGATGCTTATCAAGCTCTATTGATCAGACACCACCACGATGGAGATATCGACCAGCGTCGCCACCATCCGCTCCCACCACCACAACGACCCGACCCTCTCAGCCCCGTCTTCACCGCACTCCTCAGCCCAGTACAGCCCATCCACATCCGTCTCCTCCCTCCCCTCCGTCTCTTCTTCCTTCTTCTTCAGCTCAGCAGCAGCAAGTCCACCCCACTCTGCTCCACACTCGGATCACGGCCAGGAAGATCTCGGCACCCATGGCCTCATCATTCCGTCCCTGGCGCTCCCATCTGCCCTACGTCATCCGACGGTGTACGGGAAGACGCTGGGCGAGTTGAGGCTGTTGGTCCTCGCGGGCAGTAACAGGGATGCCATCGAAGAAGATTTCTTTACTGGGCTGTTGTCGGAGGACAATCCGGATGTGGTGGATGTGGGTGTTTGGGAGAAAGTAGAATACGGAAGGGTGGTGCGTGCGTCGACGGACTGGGTGGAGCACCAGGATGGGTTCGGGATCGAAAAGTTTGAGCCGACGAGGAACGTCGAGGTCGTGGATCTGGGCGGGTACGAGCACGATGCTGATGTGCGCCATTTCGGTCCTCCCCTCGTCTCCTGTCTGCTAATGAGGACGATAACAGGCAGATAGTCTACTGAGACGATTAAAGTCCATCATCCACGCCCCCTTCTACGCCGTCTCGGATGTCCTCGAGCCAACGCACAGACCATCCCCAGTAGTCGCCAGCCTCGTCTCGGCGTCTTCAACACCGCTATACACCGCCCTCATCCTCCTCATCTCTCAAAGTCCGTCCATTTCAATCAATCAAAATACGAACTGACACACTCACACAGCTCCATCACCACTCGACATCCGGATCATCGATGGCCTCGGCCCAGACATTCCCATCCTCGTCCTTCCGCACACCCCACCCCAAGCTTCATCCTCTTCACCTCCCTCTCTATCGACCTACACCCACCTCAAACTCTCCTCCTTCCACCCCCCCTCCCTCCCCGCCCTCCGCTCCGGCCTCTTCCGTTCCCCCGAAACCGTTTCCTCCCTCCGCAGCGAAGCCGCAGACCGCTTCCTGCGCTGGCGCGAAGTCGAGCGAGCAGTCGACGCCGTCCACACCGCTCGCCGGGAGAGTGTCTATGGCTATATGCGCCTGCCACAGGAGATCATCGATTCAGCACACGAACAAGAACACAGCGGGGAAGAAAGCGAAGAGAACAGGGCTTGGAACGAGAAAAAGTGGGAATCGGAGTGGGCACCTCAGATGTCCCGCGATGTCGCGCGAAGGCTGCGCGAGAACACGATCACGGAGCGGTCGGCGGGAGTGGGGGCGCCTCCGTTTTTGGGTCTTTCCCCTCCCCCTCCGTCTTCGGCTCGTCGTCGTCCTCCGAGAAGAGCACTGGATGCGAGCTCGAGCGGTGTGAATCCCAATCCACGAACGAGGACGAGGACGACGAGGACGTCTGTGCACGCACATGCGTCCCCGACCCCCACCCTCGCTTTCGACCCTCTACACCTCCCCTCTCTCTTTTTGTTTTCTTTATCCCTCCTTGGCCCGCTAAGAGCGCGGATTGCGAGCTCGGTCGTGGCAGGGGTGGAGAGGATCGGGTCGTGCGTGTGTGTATGCGTGGGGTTGGGCCAGGAGCCCGGCTCGAGGGATGGCGTGGGAGGTGGCGATGGGGTTGGACGGCAGGGCGGTGAGGAGGAGTGGATGGCCGAAGGGGAGGAAGAGGGGGAGAAGAAGGAGAAGGCCGCTTCGGACTGGAGCGTGCAAGCTGCCCTCGTGGGTGGGTTCTGTGTGGGCGTTGGAGTTGGGGTTCTCCTTGGAGGATTGGTGGGTGGTTCTCGTCGGAGGTGAACGCGAGCGCTTGGAGAGTTTATCATCTCGATTTTTTGGTTTTTCTTTTTTTGATCCTCCCTTTTACTCATCGAATTTGTACTCTTTGTCTTCCATCAATTATCATCGTCAGCTACTTATTCATTCATTCTCATTGCCGCCTGTGATATCGACAGCATCTTGTTATTAAGTCGACATGAGTTCCGTACTGAGTCGACCGTGGTTGCATCTTTGTCGAGACTCTGTCGCGGACGTGACCTTAATCTGATCAGTATATACGTCTCATCAGACCAATGTTGATCCAACGAGTAACAAGGGGAGAAAAAGGCCGCTTCGGGCTGGAGCCTGCAAGCTGCGCTCGTGGGTGGGTTCTCTGTAGGTGTTGGAGTTGGACTTCTCCTCGGAGGATTGGTGGGTGAGGCTCGTGGGTGAACGGGAGCGCTTGGAGGGTTTATCATGTCGATTTTTTTGGTTTTTCTTTTTTCGATCCTCCGTTTTACTCATCGAATTTGTAGTCTTCGTCTTCCGTCAATATCGTCGTCAGCTCTCCATCCATCCCTGTTCTCAACGCCACCGCTCGCGATCGTCCCCATCCAACCCTATGTGGAGTCGTAGGAAAACTTGCCAAGTAGGGTCTGCTGAAGCTGGACAACGACTAGGACTAGTCGATCTCGATGATTGGATACGGCATCTGGTACCTCCACGATCAGCGGGACGGTGTCATCGAACTCTGCCTTCAGCTTTGCGGGCAAGCTCACGTCCTTTTCTCGCTCCCCTGGACGACGATCCCACGCGTCGTAGTCCAATCCGTAGTAGGTGTCCTCCCCGAGGGGGTCAGTATAGTCCTTGTCCTCGTCCTTGTCAAAAATCGAGACTTCGGCCTCATGAGGTTGCTGGTTTCCGGGTAGCATGGTGTCCAGTCGAGGGGTTCGTTAACACCGTTGGAGAGGCACTCCGTTACCTCAGCCAGACTCTTGAATGAAAGCGTGATGGTCCCGTAATCTGGAAGCTGGTCCAAGTCCAGGGAGCGGCTGCAAGTGAGCAGATCGCCAAATTCGTCGGGAAAACCGGTAGACAAGAGCGGGCCTGGGCAAGCCGATTTCATGATTCGGACAATCTCTTGCGAACGGAGCGGATGCTCCGGATGTGGGCGAGGTTTCCATGGCAGGTTTCCGCGAAGAAGGAAAAGGCCAAGGAGGGCCAAAGACTCGATGTCATCGCGCGACCAAGATCTACGAGTTGGATAAATGAGAAGGAAGGGTTCCGATGCTGTCGCTGAGATGCACTGACCTATACCATCGTGGGAATTCAGGCTTGCCCAATAAAGAGACCCGACAATCCCTCGACGCTCTTTCAGTGGATCGTACTGGCTTGGTTGACCACGGGAAAAGGGTTTGGAGATCCCAAAGTCAATGATTTTGTTTGTTGATTGGTCAAGTGCGCAAAGGAGGTTCTCGGGTTTGATGTCACGATGCACAATACCGAGCGAGTGGATGTGCCGTAATCCTGCAAGCTGTGTGCGTGTTAAGTACGGAATGAAGGCGGGATAATAGTACTCACCGTATCATGCAGGACTCGAAGGACAGTCTTCAACATCACGCCAGCGCCACCCTTCTTCTGCTGCTCGGCTGAGCTTGGTCCCAGAAGCTCCATCGACATGTACTGTATCCATATACAACAGGAATAGCGGCTTGGCCCTTGAGAAATTGCAGGACATGGGTCTCGTGCCGGAGAGTGGTTCGCCTCCACGTCGTCGAGGCACGCGATTTCTTGACGGCCACCTGTCGGCCAGACGGTTCTTTAGTCGCCTTGTACACATAGGCCTGTTTCAATGCTCAAGGTGAGGGGTGGGAGCGAAAATGACCGACTGAGCTCACAAAGCCTCCCATTCCAACATAGTCAGGCACGAGCTTGTATTTCAACACGGAAATCGTCATATCAGGCCCCAGCGCTCAGGGATAGTCATGAATGCGGATTGAGATGGGTGGACTTGGCTTCGACTCAGACTCCTAGTTCCAAAAATCCGATGACGCAACGCGGCTGGCCAAGCGTCGTGACCCTGCCGAGCGGGCACGTGGGGTGAGCGGCACCTCGGCGTGCCGAGATTTCGCCAGGGATCCGGCTCAGTAATGTATTCGACTCGATTCGATGGCTACACTGGTGAATTTTTCACTGATCAGCTAACGTGGGTGCTGGACGGCTTGTACTCAAAGCACCATCCCGAGTGCAATTTTAGAACGCCAGCAACACTCTCTGGGAGGGTTGTTGGGTCTTCGACCCGGTCGCACGGCAACGGACCGCTGCCCTTCCCATCCCTTCGGAAGCAATCACCGTACGATATCCAGATCGCGACGTCATTATAATCCCTTAAAAGAGGTGTTAGAATGGACAGGTTCGCGGATCATCATGAAGGGGATTCACCTCCGACCTTCACGCCGATCGCCTGTGATGCAATGCAAGAGGCACAGAGTTGATATAGTCGATCTGTTGAGCTCGATTGTTGTCAGGAATCAATCGCAAATCGTCTCCATTCAACTGCATCAAGACCTATAAGTATATCCAAAAAGAAAACTTCAGAAATCACGCCTGCGGACGCAATGAACCACGATCTCACTTGATTTTGGGTTGTGTATTGTGCCCATGCAGGACCTACCGACAACACGAGCGCTCAGTTTCTGTATTATATAAATAAAAAATTAGATACGTTTGCTGCCATGCCCATCGTTAGGGTCCAAGCTCGTGGCAAACGAAATCCAGTAATCGAGCATGACATTGCTGAGCGATGTCACTGCAGAAGAGTTGGATGGATCACCGTATAAAAACCGGATTTCAGAACCATGATAGACTGGCCAAAAAGGATGTGAGTGAAGAGGGGCTGGAATACCAAAGAGGAAAAATGTGAGCATCTTATCTTACCTCCGAGACTCGGGATGGCCGCAGCAAGCTGCGGTTCTGTGAATAGATATCCAAAGTTGGTCACGCCAGCCTTACTCGCAGCTTGACTCCAAGCATGACGTTGGGCTTGGAACGCCAAATCACCGACTATGGGTAGTGGAGATAGCCAAAAACCATCAGTCATTATTCTGACATGTGTGCGAAGGATTGTTGACTCACGGATGGCGGCGGTCTGTTTGTACACACTGCTCAGACCAAAAGTCTCGTTACCCGTACCGAATGGGGATCCCAAGGCAGGAATATCCGGATAGAGATCCAGGAGTTTCTTTGCCGCACCATCAAGGAGCGAAGGCGCAACGACCAGCGGAGAGAACCTCGCGAGGATGAGGTCGTGAACTTCTTGTTCTGAATTGATGCTCCTCGAGGTGAAAATAGTTCCTGAAGAGTAGATAATATAAGATACTGTTCCAACCTCAGAAAGAAAAAAGATTTGCTCACCTTCATCGAGGTTGGTACCCGCGATGAACGGCACGGACGCAAATTGTCCTCTAGCAAGAAGTTTTGAAGGATAATCGGGAATGAACCCGTTTGGTCCATCTAGCGTGGGATCAAAATAGTTTGAGAGAGAGGTGCGGAGCCCTTGGGCAATATCGCTGGAATTCGCGAGTCTGAGGCAGTCGAGAGTATGACCACTCGTGGCCGTTTGCGTACAAGAGAGTACGCCTGATACGAAAGTTTTCCAGGCTGGTTCTTGATGAGACGCATTAAAGATTCCCGTAGTCGCAGGAGAGCCCGATTCCAGAATCTTGATCGTGAATTTGAAATTAAAAGATCAAGCCGAACTCTGGGGGAGACGCACCGCCCCTCTTACGAGTGTCTCCAAGGAAGAGTTCAAGTATAAGATCGAGGTCATGATTGATCCTGCGCTTTGTCCGAATGCGGTGACCTATATCAAATTGGAATTGTGTTTGTGGGAGGTGATAAGCGAGCATGACGGGGCCATGCACCTTGTTTTTGTCTCCTCCAAATACCCCGATATTATTTTTCACCCATTTCAGCGCCGTGAGCTGATCACTCAAAGCGAGGTTGAGAATCCCGGCTTTATCAGCTGGGTCCACTGTCGTCAACAATGTCCAACCAACATGGTTTCACTCACCTTCCTCCCCTTGCGGGAACCCAAGGGGCCCAAGGCGATAATTGAAGTTGACGTAAATAAGCGGAGTTCCCTAAATAAAATTGCATTCAAATGCTAGATCGGATGAAGGAGAAATGGAAATGTACGCGAGCCACACTATGCGCGACGATGGCACTTCCATTGTAGAGCGACGCAGATCCCGCATCGAATCCACCCCCATATCTGATAATGGGTCGTGAAGCCACTACATGCGTGAGCAAATAAACAAAAACGCACGTCCAGAACAAAACAGGCAAAGAAGCGTTGTTTGATAATCCAGACGGACGGAACACGTTGATCGTGAGACAGTCTTCTGATTGGACTTGGGAACCGTTCTTATACCAACCCAGGTGAGGCTTAACGTATTATAAAAATGTGGATTGATGATAGACGCACGGCTTGGAGACATGCAGGGCCAAAGTTGCTAGCATCAAAAGAGCCATTTCCAGGACTCGTCCTCAAAACCGGACGTCGCAGACGTAAGGCTCCAACCGGAGGTTGTGCATAAGGTATCCCTGCACAGGATGTCAGGTACGAGCGACGGAACAGGTAGTGGGGCCTTACCGCCGAAAAAGTCTTGTTTCAGCAGAGTCACGTCACGTCCGATGAGAGTGGTGTCGCCGAGCTTGACTTGGGGTGCCGCTGCAGCCAGAGAGAGCAATGAGCTCAATAGCACGTGGAGCAGCATGGCTTGGGAGGGAACGAGGCTGTCGAAACCCCCTTTGATATTTATCAGTTGAGGAGAGTGACCTACTATCTATTGTGACCTTGCGGACCGAGATGATCGATGCATCGTGATGACAACCTATACTATTCAGACTCAGAGATTCCAACTACATACTTACATCACGAGGTAGTTCCTCGTCCTGCCACAAAATTCCCAGCAATACCCCCAAAAACCAGGAGTGAGACAATCGTCACTTGAAATGGTGCGGATGAAACTACTTTACATCCCTCATCATAATCGCTTTGCTCTCCAATTTATTACTAACAACGATCTGAGTCAAACTCTCGAGTTTCAACAGGATCGGACCTGTCCACTCAGATCATAGCCTGACAGATGCCACTGGACGAACTACCTGGCGTTCTCGTTCCTGGTGCAATACCGCTTTCGTCACCCGCACGCTTCACGCTCATGCGTCGTGGCTATCCCATCTTTGTAAATTCATCGAGGTCGACTCTTCGCTCAGTGTGAGGGCGTTATGGGGAAGGGAAAGGCTCAGTCGCCGTCGATGTTAGGAATAAGTAGCCGCGGTGTCAGTGAGTCATTATCACAAGTGAGCCCACTCAATCTACTTACCTATCATGTGTGCTTCTGTGGATTTGTAGTACAACATAAATTTTGCACCGAGCCGGCTGTTACTTGTGGCCTTGCGTCGAGTCTGGCATACATCCTACCTATAGCTCATGTAACTCTAGAGTAGACCAAGGGCACGGCCATGACGGCCCTCCTTCAGCGGCTGTACGCCGCCCTTAATCAGCATACGTCTCATCAGACGAATGCTGATCCAACGACTCGGAGTATGGTATTTTATCCAGAGTGCCGGCCTTGGACTTGCCGGCTTTCAAATTCGGTTTGGTGTCTGATCCAAAGAACTTGTCCCCGTAATGTAGAAATATCTCATCTCCAGGTTCGAGCTCCTGGTCTGGTGCGGGTGTAAGAATCAAAAAATGCCTTTTCGTTGCGACTCACGAGCAAAAATTCCAAGCCGGTGTTCGCCGTTTACCAGGCGTACTATACGACATCAGCTTTGAAAAAAACTCTATAGAGAAAGTATCCACCCACCTCGTGCGTGACAATTCGGCTTGGTATGATGGTTAATGAACCGTGATTCGTTTCCCACTTTACTGCTATCAATGGAGAACGTCGGATTGATTTGGAAGAGGTAGGTCCTTTCACGGTGCTGGGCAATATCGCTTTCAACAAAAAAAGCTGAGCTATGCAGATAGGTCTACGATACGTGTAGTAGCACTCACTCTCGACACAAAGTTGTGGGCTCCAATATCAGTTCTCCCAGATACTCTGCGTGAAGCCTTTGGGTGAGCAGTTTGTAGATGGGGGACCGGGTTATCGTACCCATGACGAAATCGTCAACTTCAGCCGCTTCATCCATATAGAGCCCAAGACCCCATTCGCTTATTCGAACTTCCGTGCGCTAGGACAATTTTAGAATTCAAGCTTGAATCGGCGGGTCTGAGCTTACCTTGCGTATACCGCGCTGAATGGAAACATTTCTACACAGCTTGCTGGACAGATCTATAATAAGAACGAAAGGTCGTCATCAAAATCAAAAAGCAACCATCTTGACCACGTATACCTCTAATCCCAAGATGAATGATAAAAAAAAGAGTTAAAATTTACGAAAGATTCCAAAATCTCTTACTTTGCTTCGCATTTCTGACACAACGAGGGGTCACATTCGCGGTGCGCGAAGTAACAAGGGCAGTGATTTGTCCCGCAAACATTTTTCCCTTTAGCACAGTTGCAACCTTGACGGCGATTACCTGCCGTGCATGTTTTGTTTAAAGCCACTGACCCATAAAAAGCGAACGCGTACATTTTTTATCGCACCGACATCCCACCTGACAATGGGCGTTGTTGCGGTAACAGGCGCAGTCTGCCCGTATATCGCACAATCCTGGGTGTGAACAAGGGGCGTTCCTGTACAACAGAGTTGAGTAGCCCCAATGAGCCTCGAAAGTTAGGTTTTAATTACGGAGTGAAAGCCGCGGCGTCATGATCTCGATCACTATAAGAACAGATGATACTTGGCTTCTGCGATGGGCGTACCTAGAAAGTAAAGCGCGGGATTCCTAACCGACCGCGCTCTACTGCTCGACTTTTCGCTTTGCTTCACTATTTGTTGTGGGACGACGACCTGTCGTTGCTTAGACACCTACGATCAACCAAGAATCATTGATACGAACCAGACGGAGAATTTGAAACACACTTCTCTGCATGGCTTTCGGCATATGACGGCAAGATCGCAAGGGGACGTGTCTGGTGCCAGATCAAGTACGGTTTGAAGGATGTCGAGATCATCTTGACTCCAATATGTTCCCTAAAAAATACGTAAAGCCGGAAAAACGAAATGCTCGACTGATACTTGCAATGCTTGATGTGTTTCCCATAAGGAAACACTCCCGCCCACAGGGCATTTCTACAGCGCTTGTCAGCTGCGAGGCTGTGAGAGTCGGAATGACCTTTTCCGGCATTGTCATTTCTCCGTCTATAATCAATGAAGAAACGTCAAAAATGATGCCTTGCGATGGCCAATATCCTCACAATGTACGGAACAAAACCCGGTCATGCAGTTCATGTTACTGCAGAAATAGTCGACGAGTCGCTTCAACTTGACTTCCGAGTTTGCCGTGGCATAAGCAGGTGTGTATGGCGACAGTGCCGGCTGGCTCATTAGAGCGGGCCAATTAGGAAAGTCTCTAGATAGAGCGTTGTCATTCAGCTAGTACTAAGAAACACTTCTTTGACGTACCGTCGAAGGGGTCTATTCAAAAGGGCACTCATGGACTTCAACACTGACGACGGCAAACAACTAATGTCTTGAATACTGTCCATTCGAAGGTGATGCTCCGTTTGAAGCCTATATAGCGTCCGCGCGGCAACAACCTCAACTGAGACAAAAAAAAAACATCAATCTCAATCGCAAAACCCAAGAAAGATCCAATCACAATCAGGATCTCGATTCGGCACCTGCCACTCGAAGTATCGGTATTCCACTATATGCGCGAGGTAGTCGAAAGTTGGATCGTCAGAGTAAGGCAAAAAGGGCATGTATTCCGAATCGTCCCCGACCAGGATGTTCCGGTTCACAGGCGTGCATACCTCATAAGCCGGGTAAGGTTCGAGCACATTCGTCACTTCAAGCGTCTGAGGTGTCAAAGTCGACGTCGTGACGTGGAGCCCCGTTCCGTTCAGGTCTGCGTCGTAATCGTAATCAATGACCGTGAAATACTCGTTTTCATCCTGATCTGCTTGCTTGCGTTCGTCCTTCTGGGGTGATTCCGAGGTTTGGCGAATGACAGGGAGTTTGGGAAGTTCAAAAGTTCGTGCTAGAGAATGCAGTGTCTCTGTCGCATGACGTTGCTCCCACTCGTAGAAATCGATCCAAGTATTCCTGTAAACTTCCTGAATAACGTGCTCTGGCCTTGCCTGCTCTTCGTCACGAGATTCGAGGCTCATAGCACCTGCATTTGGCGAGGGAATCTTGCCTTTGGAGGTCATGAACTCTTCGAGAGTCAAGACGAAATGAACAGACACGTAACCCTGATTACTCACTCAGAGTTGTGAGAGGACGGCGCGAGGCACAACCGCGAAGTTTTTGATCAACGACACGCGTTCCAAATTGATCTGTTGTCCGACGTGGACCACACGTGACCGGTCCGCGTTGTGCTACATCATTTAGGACCACACAGGCTCAGAACCGATAACATGCAAATGGTATGACAGGGAAAGAGAGAAAAATTCTAACACTTCGTCCAATAGCAGCAACTTGTTTCGATCAAGTGACCTCGGGGTTTTCATCGGAGATAATATGGGCCCCGCGCGCTTCCAACTGCGCCATGCTGCTGTACTAGTTTATCGAACTTAGTTTATGATTCAGATTCACAAACACCAACTCTTATCGATTAAAAACCAATTATACCTAAAGTACGTCTTCCCCGGGAACCCCAATTACGACAGAAAGCGTAGACGTAAATATAATGCAACGAGTCGAAGTGTGAACGGCAGGAGGAAAGCATATCCAAAAGAAGAAAACAAACCCGAGCTGCACCAGGGACGTCCTCGCGACCCCATGTGCAAAGCAGGAGCATTTTTTCAATCCCTCTCCCAAAGCCTCAGCCCAACCGCCAATCTCGCTCTCAAGACCCCGGCGTCCCAGGTCTCGACAATCCCCCCTGCTGTCTCCTCGTCCACCACCCCTTCAACCGCCCACCCGTACCCTTCCCACTCTCCCCGCCAACCTCCTTCTCATTGTGCTCCACCCCATCTCCACCCCCACCGGCATTCACAACCCCCACTCCAACTCCCATCCCCACTCCCAAGCCCATCCCAAGCCCCATAATCCCCAACCCAGCCCCAATTCCCGCACTCGGATTCGATCCCTTCCCAGACGTACCAGGGCTCCTTGCAGTCCGCGTACTAAACCCCGTGTCCGTTCTCCTCATCAGCGGCGGAGACGGCGTCGACGCCGCGGGGGATGGCACCGTCACCATCACTGTCGGCGTCTCAATAACCAGCGTACCAGGTCCCCCCTTCTCCCTCTCCCCAGGAGGAACATACACCGTAAACGGGCTCTCCCTCCTCTTCTCCCTCGTCTCCACCGGATTAAACAACGCCTCAATCAACATCTCCGTCGTCTTCGCTCCATACGCAAGCGGAAGCCGCGAAGGATCAAATGAAGGCTTCTCCCCTTCTTCCTCTCCCTCTCGCTCATCACCCTTCCCCCTTCCCCTCCCCTTCTGATTATGATTCTGATTGACACCAGCAGCACTGCTCCCTCTCCGCCGCCGCCCCTTCTTGCCCAATAAATCCATCTCCATCTCTTCAGCATCATAGTACGGCCCGTACAAGTCAAGTCCTTTCGGTCGCGTCCTGTACACATCACGTTCACCGCCCAGCCCAAGTGCGCTGATATTGGCCACGCCTGCTAGAATCTCCCCAGGAGGCAAAGGAGGGGCCGCGAACGGAAGCGGCGCAGCTAATGGCGAAGGCGTGGGCATAGGGTTGGGCGAGGGTGTATGAGACGGAACTTGCTGCAGATTCGAAAACGACTGATTCCTCGGCGTCGACGGACCCAGGGGAGAAGTCGAGGATACAGTCAGTGTCGATGGTCCACTCGCGTAGGAGCTAGGGCTAGTGCTGGTCGCCGTCGTAGGCATATGCATAACATTCGTCGTAAGCTAAGATCAAAAGATCAAGATCCAAGCCAACTCCCAAAAACGATCAACCCCAACTCACTTTAAGCGTCGCATTCGTCTTGCTCTCTCTAAGCAAATACCTTCTCATCACCTCTCCTTTGCACGCGTACTGCGCCAGATCAAGATGCACGACGCCGAATCGCATCGCCTGGACTTTCCCGCTGCCATCGCGTTTGGGATCAGACGGGTCCCGTTGCAGAATATCCAGCTTGAGCGGAGAAGGGAGGAGTAGGTTCGAGTGGGGATCGCGGTCAATGTCCATACGGACGAGGAGCGACAGTGTATGCTCCCACACGACACCATGCTCCTTGAGTCGTAGAAATGCCGTCTGCCCTCGTGCGGGTGTAGTAGCAGCGGCAGCGGTAGGAGTGGCACCCAAGCTTGATTTATCGCTGTTCATAGTACTGGAACGCGACGACGCGGCGCTAGATGGGCCTGGCGAGGCAGATGAAGATGACGATGAAGAAGAGGAGGACGAGGACGAGGTGGTAGATGCAGCAGAAGAGGTATACGACGGTTTCTGCCGGCGCGGTACCGCGCTCGTGTTCTCATCCACCATCTCGTCTTGCACCGTCTCCTTCCGCCTGCTCCTCACGATGCCGCTCAAAAGCCCTCCGGCACCAGATTTGGACCGAGGTGGGGTGTAGAGGTTCTTGAACTTCCACTGGACACAGAATTCCCCGCTCACGAGTGGGATGTTGGCTAGCTGGTGGATGAGGATGTGGACGTGGAACAAGGTATGTCGCGGCAGGCGAGGGTGGGGTTGTTTGGCAAGGGGAGTGGGCGGGGGATTGGTAGACTCGACGGAGGAGTCTTCGTCGTCGTCGTCGTCGTCGTCGTCGTTGACGGAGAAGGGGTTGGTGAGGATGATTTGGTGGCCATGGCCATGGCCGTTGGCGGATGGTGAGGGAGACATGCAAGTCTGGGTCCAACTTTGTTGTCGCCAAATTATCTCCAGGTTGGCTGATGTCATCATTCTTGCTATTCGGTCAGGCTTTTCCTTTTTGGGTTTGTCGTTTCAGATCTCCTTAAAACAGACGTCCTCGAGGCGACTTCGAGGCCCTTATCATCCCACTTACCAACTCATTCTGTCAGGCCTCATGGCACAAAGCTATCCCAATCCGAACTATTCGGAGTAGCGCCAAATCTGCTAGTGTAATGTGTATACCATATATCGTCACAAACCAGAGCCCTAGACCCTATCGTACATTTTCATTCGAATCAGTTGACACAACGTAGGCGCTCGGACGGAACGTGAAAGTGGCTTCCTGGACGCCCGGGAAATCTAATAGATGACCGCGAGTTCACAGTCATTCACTTTCTTCATGGGGTTCCAAAGTGTAATATTATCTTTTAAAATGCTATCTATACTCTAACCCAGTCCAAGTCCATGTATCTTCTAGTAAAAGAAACCCGTCCAACGCAAATCCACGACCCAAGGCCATGCTTCTCACCCCGACCCATCCAACGAACCCTCATCCACCTCCGTCAACAGCATCAACACCCAAAACATCAACACCCCAATAACAACAACCGAAAGCGACACAATCCGCCCTCCAAATTCATCCCAAAACCCTTTCACCTCAAACGCTGCTTCCAAAGCCGGACTCACACTCACGCGTATCCAATACCTCTTTCCTCCTCCTCCCCCCTCCCCACCACCTTGCTCGCCAACGACAACAAACAATGTCTGCCGCTTCTCATCATATGCCCATCTATCCCCTTCATCCTTATTCAACCCCTCCACAATAACCCTCCGCCCCATCGTTAGCAACGACGGCACAAAAATCTCCGTCTCCCGGCACCTTGCAACCGGCCCCGACAAACCACCACCACCATCTTCTCTCCCTCTCCCTCCTCCCTCCCCTCCACCACTCCCATCGACCCACTCAAACTCAAACGACCCCAAATTCATCTCATACTCAAACCTCACGGGAACCCCGGCCACCTTCGCCGGATACGGCCTCACAATCGCATTTAAAATCCTCCCTCCCTGGTCAAGACTCGGTGCGTCCTGGTCATGGTACAGCAGCGAAGGCGGCAGGCTGCGTGAGCGCGAGAACCACGAAAAGTTCTCCCCGTTCCAGTCGTCACCTAGTTGATCCGTGTTGGGAGGGTTGTACGTCCACAACCTGCGTTCCAAAAAATCAGTAATTAAACGAGAAGCAAGAGGAGAACATACGTGAATCCAACAAGCGACCTCTCAAGTCCCGTAATCATAGCATCCATCATGCGTGCCTGCCACGTAAAATCTCCCGTTCTGAACGCTTCCTTGTCACTGTCAAAACAACGAGTATCAAAACCACCGTTGAGCTCGATATAACAGCACAGACTTCATATCCATCGGCACACCACACTCTCCTATCAATACCGGCCTGTCCGCGAGCGATTCGTTTGCATGCTCCACAAGGTTTCGGATCTGCAGGCTAAAGTTTTCTCGTGCGCCCTTCTGTCCCCAGTAGAATCCTTTGAGGAGGAACATGCCCTATAACAACCCATCTCGTAAATACACACCGTCGTTCAGAATAACAGAAAACGTACTCGGGATAGGCCTTGAACATTAACAGTAAAATCTCCAAAGGCTTTCTCGAAAAGGCCCTTCAGGTCGTACCTATGAACATCCAGAGTTAGAAAATCCAATAAACAAGCGCATGAACGAGTCTCACCAATGAGGCGCATAAACCATATTTGGCACCCGATATTCTTCCGTCCACGTCTTCGGACAAAACTATACGAAAGCCATATCAACGCCTATCCACCAAAAAGCAGAAAAAAACACGAACCTCATTCGGAATAGCCTCCACAAACACAATCTTATCCCCCACCACCGCCCTCACCCGCTCAGTCCACCTCCCCAAAAACGGAAAGTAAAAGTCCGTATACCAATCAATCTAAACCACCTCCATCAGTTACAACATCCCTCGCGATAAACCACAAATTACCAACCTCCTTCCTCGTTTTCGGATGTCTCACAAAATAATTCTCTCTCAACACGACGCCCTCCTTCTTCATCCGATCCCAGCCCCACACGCCATGCATCTCCCATATACATTGGCCCCCCGTCGGTCCATCAAGGCGCCAGACTTTATGCCCGTCAGGGTTAAGGACGACTTGAGACGTCGCTCGTGTCGGGATCGGGAACGATCGGGTAAAGTGTGGGACGGGAGTGGGGTGGCCAGCACCAAGCAAAAACGATTGAAAGGCGCTTGCTAACATTGAAGGAATGAGGCGTCGGGGCGTCGGAGGACAACAAAGCTTACTCACGCATATAGGACAAATGAAGATTGACATTGTAGTCGAACGAGTGCAGGGATTTCTCTCCAACATACCCATTGTGTGGTTCGTTCATCATCTGCAAGAGTAAATATCAGGAGAACAACCAAGCATCAAAGACCTTCCGACACACCTCAAACCCAAGCACAGCATCCAAATCTCCAACCGCCTTCACCACAGCTTCCGACATGGCGAGGTACGCGTCCTGCAGGAACTTCTGGATCGACACCGTTCCACCCTCCTCATCCTCCACCAACACCTTGGGTGCGAACGTGTCTCCAGCCCAGAAGAGAGTCCTACACCGAACACGATAAAAATTTAACAAGTAACCTTGAGCCCACCAGCGAACGACAAGCGACGGAAGAGAGTGGGAGAGTCCACGACGGAAGACTCACGCCATGGTAGCAGGTGCGAGCTTGGTATACCCACACGGCCAAACCCCCTTCTCGCTCTTCGAATGTCCACCGCCTTTCACACCCTTGAGCCACGCGGCCCCCGTTTCCTCCAACTCTGCAAGATCGAATCCGGCCTTTTCAAGGGTCCACGCGGGGGCACCGGACCCGCCGGAATAGCGCGACCAGACGTCTTGGTGGATAGAGACAAATGTCGCCATGCCGTATTGTGGGAGAAGAGAGAGGAGGGAGCGGATGTATGCGAGGTATTCGGTATCGTAGATGCCTCTGAGCGAGATATTGATGAGTTAAATATGGGGAATGGGTTTTGTGGATGGGACGTACGGTCCTGCATGCTCGACGGCTTCCCAGGTCACGAGGAACCGGACTAGAAAAGAATGTCCAGTTCAGCGTCAGCGATTTAGAGAAAAAGGAGAGACCGACCGAAAGTCAATCCCCATCTGCGGAGACGAGCAAAATGGTCGTGGGCCTCTTCGAGAGGAAATGGTCGTCCGACAAACGTGACGGACTGTGCTCCCGTAGGAAATGTGTGATGGTCGTCGTTGGCTGGGCTTTCCAAAAGAATAAGCATGAGACACGGTTTTTTTTACAGCAAGGAAATTCCCACTTACGATTTGGTGCACCCAGACAAATTCACCCCGCGTAACTGACATACGCGTCCATAGCCATCTACAAAGTGTCGCCCATGCAAACGTATCCCTGCGCTGCCTTTAGGAGACCAGTCATGCGCATATGACGATGATGCGGAGCCGGGTATATAGTTTGGGTCGTAAGATGGGTGTTTCTAATAAGAATTCTGTTATTGAGCATGCTTCAAGTTTGAATAAGAGTGGACTGTGGCAAACCTGCTTTGTTCTCGTGTCTTCAGCTATGGTCGACGCAGGCTTTTCCATCTCTCGCGAACCGCCAGCGGCAACGAATATGAATGAGGTGTCTAAATCGCTTTGACGGGGCATTGGGATATAGGGTCGACGCTGCTTCCGTCAAAGTTCAAACCAAATTGGTCCAAAGAGTGAACTTTCGTGCGGCAAATGCCGAGTATATCCGTAGTTTTGCCGGCCATGCCAAATCTTGTATTCCGCGTTTCCTTCGGAGAAAACTAAAGGTGGGTGTATGCCTTTCTGTCTTAACTCTGGGAGGGCGGTTTCCGTCAGCCAACACGCACCTGAGTCCTGATAGTTATCCACCGTCTCAAGCTCCACAAACTCAAAGGCCTCCATCCTCTCAACGCTCCTACAGTCCTCGATATACACTCTTCCCCTGCCTACGAGACTTTGGAATGTGAGAATCGCTTCAGGAAATGGATGCGGACCAGGTCTGTGCCAAAACTCTAGGATTTGTGCCCAGCACGAGCCGCCGCATGCTTCCAGGAGCAAATGAAGAAAACAGCCGACCAATGCCGACACACTAGGCATCATGATGTACCTCCATTCTTGAAAGCAAGCTGCAAGACATCTCTGTGAAACGACATTGACATTGTCGGTGTCTCTCTTACGTTGGGTTAGTGACCAGGGAATGTTTTCTAGTTGTACTTACCGACGCGGCTTTTGACCCTCCCCCCCACACTCCCCAGAATCCTCGCCCGCTATCATCTTCAAGTTCTGTTATATTTTCTTGACGCTGTCGCTTAGGTTAGTTCGTGGCTGGCTTCTCTCATTCTTCCGTCATCATTTCTGTGTAAGACTTCTTATAGACATTGACATATGATTGAACACCGTTCCCAAATCGACTCCCAGTGATTCAAAATACAGCTCCTTCAGTAAATCGTCAAGTTGCCCAACTCGCGACTTTCCTTCTGGCATTTCTAGGCTCACGAGACCGATTCAAGGTACTTACTAGGGCTGTACGCCGTACCGTATACGATGTACGGCCGTATAGGTACGGGCAGAGTACGGTTACGGAACTGCTGGACCCGTAACCGTACCATCAGATTCCTGAGGACAAACGGGTATGAGACGGCTGTATTGACAGCATATGACCGTAAAAACGGTATACGGAAAGTTGATTTCGAGCTAATAGAGATGTAGCTACTGTACAAGCAGTCAATAGTGATGACATTCAAAGGGGGTGCTTGACAAGGATGAGTGTCCTCACTGTTTCTGAAGACTGGCCTGTTGAAGTGAGATGGTATCACACCCACCAGAAAAAATCCTTTCTACAGCAATGGCAGATCTTGCAAAGGCCAAACAAGGACTAGAACATTCTGAATATCACTCTAACACACCTGGAATGGCCAAGATATCACAAGCAAGGCCATACAGCAGCCACCCCTTACGATGACTTTGCCACCACTCCAATGGATTGCAGCCATCAAAATCTGGCTCACGAGACAATCTAACATAATCCTCAAGCTCTGTGGCCCTCGACATGATTGGTATGGCTGGCATGGTTGAGTGGAGTCAGAAACGTGTGGTGCAAGGAATGTGGCATCCATTGCAAGCAGGGATTGAAAATTTGTTGTAAGATTGCACTCGAATACATGATGACCTAATGAATCTGGTCTAACAGGTTAGAGATGGCCAGAAATAGACATAGCATGTGTACTCACAGCTACTCTAAGGTAAGGAAGATGTCCTTGGGACTCTGGGTGACATGCAAAGAGGTGGGTGCTTGTTAGGGCAACCACTTAACTATCTTCTCAAAGCATAATCCAAAGACTATGCCGAGAATCAAGCATTGTGGGCTCACACATGGATAAGCTTAGAGAGAGAGAGGATGGTGGAGGAAAGCGCCAGTTTATATTGACTTTAAATATCACCACAGTCAAGTGGGAATCCTAAGAGAATAAGACTAGAGTTACAGGCTTTGTGCTACTCTATA
>Ga0307516_10002659_pt1 | contig 23640 bp, 32 predicted proteins | sample 19_EM_MG_FD_203310 | JGI IMG/M metagenome (GOLD analysis project Ga0307516, IMG submission 203310) | Populus trichocarpa ectomycorrhiza microbial communities from riparian zone in the Pacific Northwest, United States - 19_EM | ecosystem: Host-associated > Plants > Roots > Unclassified | place...
CTCCACAACGAGGGGTAGGAGATGAATAACGCCCTCCAGCTGCGACACACGTGAGTTAATGCGATTAGGTTCTTGTCAGAGTTCGGGTCCTGGCGTTTCCAGTGCGTCGGGATGAGTGAAAGGATTGACCGAGGTAGGTGGTTTATGTCCACGAATTCGTTCTTCATAGACGCGGCCAGGCGGAGGATTTCCGACACATCCTGTTCGAGAACGCTGACCTGCAACGAGCCAAGTGCGTGTCAGCACAACATGCTCGAACGGTACGTTTAACATTTTTGTTTTTGTCCCACCTCAACTTGCTTCATTGTAGTCCTGTAGGATTCTAGGTTCAGTACTTCATGATGAACAGCGGCTCAGCGTTTCTGGCACACCTTCCGCCGAATGTAGAGCCCAGGAGCTTCATCTTGGTCGCATGAACAAGTGAGATATGGTCAGGCTGTGGCCGGGGTACTGTTCTCTACCGCCAACAGGGACAGGCATGGTGACGCCAGAGGGAGAAGACTCAAGTATACGAGTGCTCAAACTCGAGAGCTGCTGGTGGCGAGCGCTCCGTCTAATTAGTCCCACGTGTGGTTCTCACAGCCGCCCACTGATCGCCGCGGTGCCTATGCGGCGCATTCATTCCATCCAGTCACACAGGCTTCGTTGTCTCGTTGAAGGGAAGATTGGCCGTTGTGACGCGGAACAAGTTTTGGTGGTGGTCGTTGGGAGGTAGTATGGAAGGGGACACGGCGCTGCTGAAGGCGAAGCCCAGGACCGACAACTGTAGGTACGCTGGCGGTGAATCGATCCCCCGAGTCCGCATCTGTTCCATTTTTTAGATGGAAAGCTCTCGAGTAGCCAGTTAGTCGCAATAAATCAACACACTCACGATCTCTGACGAAGGCTTGCTGCTATTGAGTATGGGCTTGCGGTGCCGCAGGGTGTTACCGAGGGGACCTCGCCACTGATCAGGAAAAACCTCCGCGAGTAGGCGACACTATTTTGATGCCATCCTGAGCTATGACAGAGTCATGGGAAACTTGGGTCATCGACGGGACAAGATAGAGCAAGTTCTGGCATTAGCTAAAGAGTTCAAACCATATACACGCAACTGAGCAACGGAATAGAAACCTGCAGCGCCCCCCTCGAAAGCCTGACTTAGCATCGACGGCTTATCCCCGTGGCGACACTCATTCGGCTATCGCGAACGAGCATCAATAAGAATGGAAGCGTATGAGGCCAAAGGCAATTGAGGGTGACCTCTACTCCTCCTTGACATCCTCAACGCCCTCCTCATCAACGTCAGGAACGACAACGTTCCATTCCGGGAACCCGTCCTCCAACTTGTACTGAACCTGCGACACGTATTGCCTGAGCTTGAATACCTCCTTCGGCAGCACCAACTGCTGGGTGCAGATCACCGTAACAGACTCGAGCCTAACGCCTCGAGAGTCCCTCGCTTTCGCCATCTCCCACAATTCTGCGAGGGAAAACCGTTTCTCCAAGTGGACGTGGAGGGTGAGGTCCGTTAGCCAGGGGCAGAGGATAACCCCACGCGAGACTTTTTCAGGGTTCAAGGCAGCAAAGAAGAGGATGTTGTGGCATTCTGTCAACGTGAGGGTGCGGAGGTTGTCCATGCGGGAAAGGACGTGGTAAGGAGGGGAGTCTCCGAGGTTCATTTGGGGTGAAACGGCATATTGCGTAACCGCCAGCCTTTGTACCTTCGAAGTGTCGAACACGATGACGGAGTGTAGCATTCGAACGTTCACGGTCACCGGACAGTTCTCGTACCCATGCTCGCCCACCCATTTCGCCTGTATGTTGTGTCTTCCGCTCGGACCGTACAATTGAATGAGTTTCGATTTTCCACGTAAGCTCACGCTGAGCTGGGTGATATGGGAGATATGCCTGAGGTTCGCGAGGGATTTTGGGTGGTTGTCCAAGATCGGAAGTTGGTCACTGGTGAGGTCGAAGATCATCGTCATCAGCGTGTTAGGTGGGATCGAGAGGTGGTTGAGTAAGGTAGAATATCGGAGAGGGCCACCGATGATGAACTCTTCCAAACGAGGCAGGGAGATCACCAGTTCTGGGGGAGCGTCGGAGAGACTCGGGGTTGCGCAAATCAACGAGATTTTGCGGAGGAGAGGAGCGGTCACGAAGAAGTTGAGGAGGGTGGCGACGGAGATCCAGCCGTCCGGGATGCGGTTGAGGGAGAACGATACGAGGTTTGTTAGGTTGCTCCAGGGTAGGCCAGCGACTCCTTCGAGCTCCAGCGTTCGTAACGATGAGAGGCCCCCGTTGAAGAGCGCAGGGTCGAGAATGGCAGCGTGGAGGCACCGGGTGACGATCGAAAGGTTCTCGAGAAGCGGGACGGGGCAGGTGAAGTGGGTGGTGATATCCTGGAGGACGTTCTCCGCGAGTGTCAGGGCTGTGAGGGACTTGACTCGGCCCATATGTGGAACAACAAGGAGGAGGGCGTCATTGCGGCAGGAGGTACCCGGTTTCTCATTGCCCTCATTGTCCTTTTTGAGGGAGACCTCGAGGGGTGAGGATTTAGAACGTTCGAGGTAGACGCGAGTCTTGTGAACATCCACGCAATCCAAACGGTTCCACAACGAGGGACGCGACGTGAAAAGCTCTCTCCAGCCATGACACACGTGGGTCAACTTGATTATCTCCTTATCCCTCTGACGGTGGTTACAGCATTCCGGAATGAGGGAAAGGATGTCTGGGGGTGTTCTGTTGATAAGCGCGAACGCATTCTTCATGGTTCGGATCAGGCTGAGAACCTCTAACGCGTCCACTTCGAGGGTGTCGACCTAGAGCAACGGGTAAGCTACCGCACTGGTATCGACCCGCTTGGGCTCACCTCTGCCCGGTCCAAGGTGGCGGTAACCCTGCAGAACACCCGTTTCAAAAACTCGACAGATTGCGGTTAAGACCCCTGACGCGGACGTACCTCCCGCCAGACGTGATCCCTTGTATCTTCCGTTTGGTCGCATATAGGAGCTGGGATACGGAGAAACTTCTCCCCGGGTAGAATTCCTTACCGCCGATGGGGGTAGACGTCATGGTGTCAGTGGGGAGCTGGTGAGTGCAAGGGGATCGTCACGACCTTATAACTGGAGGTCACAGTCCATTTGTGGCCAGCATGCGAAGAGACGGCTATGTCTGTACCTAAAACCAAAGAAGCGGAAATACGGTTCGCCCTCGTAATGAACAGACGGTGCAGTGATATCGTCTCGCAGGACTCTCATGGAAGAACTTGTACCGCTGTCCAGGACAAACTGCTCTCAAAGATGCGGTTCGTGGTCAGTCCGTGTCCCTGCGAAGGGGTAAAGCGAATCGTGAATGCCCCACCCAAGAGAAACACCGCTCAGCCTCGAAACGATCCCCTCCGTAATCCTACGCTCTCGTACCGCGCTCCACTTGAACCCGGGATCGGATGATGAATTGCCCAGGGTTTCGAATCCAACTCCCTCAATGAACAGCACTGGAAACTGGTTTGGCCATCAACTGCCGGGCATCTGGAGTAGCTGAAGTTCGTGGTTTCACCAAATGACGTGGCCTGGGTGAGCCACGTGCCACGACTGGCCCCTTCCGAGCTTTCCGACCATCATCGCACCGGTACTTTGGCCATCGAGGGCGAAATTGGCCACGACATCCCCGACTCTACCCAGGTTCCTCGAGCTCGACCCGCAGTTTCCATGTCAACTGCCCACTCCCCTGCGTTCGACCCGCCACGGGTGCCCAGGTTTGGTGTAAAAGTCTCAGTGCGCTGATTTTCTTCGCCCGGGTTCTCTCCATTGGAAGCCCATTTGCTTCTCGCGCGACGTCCCTTCCCTCCCACTCCAGAACGGCGATACGTCTCCCGGCTGCCTTATCTGGACTGCTTCATTATCTTGTCACATCAGTATATACTCCCCCTTGGGGTGATCTTCCTCCCGTCAAGGATACATCCGCTCCCCAGTTATAGCAGAGGATCTCCTCATCGTGTCATGGTACGGTGGCTTCAATGCATCGTTCGCGCCCCCGTCATTCGTTTCGACCGCGTCCAACCCCACCGACGCACCCGGTGGATCGCCAGTAGTCGAGAGGTAAACCCCATCCACACTTGATGAAACTTGAAAGGACGGGCGGTGGCCGCGGCTTCACAATAGGACGGTCTGTCTCATGTCCATGTGGATAGCGTGATCCTTGTTCGTAAGATGAGTGCCGGTCAGGGCGACTGGCTTCCCAAATCCGGCTACTAACGTATCCCCGGCGGTGAGCGGAGGACTACAAAAGGGATCAAAATACCGTTTTAGACTTTTCTTTTCCCCGATCACGCTTGCTTCCCCTTCCTTCATACCGCATTCGCGAGCTATCCATCGGCGGTGCGTTTTTTCCTCCGCGCACCCTTCTTTCATTTATCGTCTAGATCGCGGCGGCAGCTTGGAGACGAGACGTTAAATCCCTAAATTCAACACGAGGGACGTGGTTCACCGACCTTGTGGCGGTGGGGTCAACGTAATGGTGAGATCCGCACGACCACGCAGCCACGGAGCTTGGCTGTGCGGAGGAGCAGATCCATGCAGGGACGTACCGTTCCCCCGGTGCCGAAGAACCCCGGTTACCCAGTGGTTGGATGTTCGGCAGATATGGTTAAATGCGCCATAATTAAGATGCGGGTGGGATCTCCCTCGGCTTTGACGTTGTTTCCCTTGATCTGGGCCCAGTTCCTGTCCAGGCCTTCTCCCGCCGCGTCGCTCGAGGACACACTCTAATCTTCCCCCGGCGATTTGGAGTGGAGCAATATAACCTTATCCGGTCGAGGAGTACCCTTGATCGATGGTTCTCTTTCTGTTATGGAGCGGAAGCTTTGATTCTGGAAAATGAGCACATATGGTCTCCCGCTCGATGACCCGTACTTAAACCTCCCTCTTTTATTTCAACCTCCGTCCAGCCTTCTCCTCCACCCTCATGTACGCCCCAACCGAGTCTGCACCAGCCTTCGACATGACCTACGCCAGGAAAACCCGGTGTGAAAACCGGTGGACGGCCGCAGAAGACAAGATTCTCCTCGCTCAGGTTCTCAAAGGTACTCTCTTCTGCCACTCTAGACCCTTGCAACCCCACCGACGCGTCCCAAGCTAACGGCCACTCGATTTGCTGGAGATCTGTGGCTGCCGCGCTGCCAGGGAGGAACAACAAGTCCTGCCGGAAAAGGTACTTTTGTCCCTCGCCTCTGGGTTTCCCTGCCCGTAAACCTCGCCCGTCTTTGCAGGTGGATCCATTCCTTGAACCCTGGTCTGCGAAAAGGTATGCACGGTTTGCGGGCCGCGTTGTTATCTAATCGCCACCCGTTCCGTCGCAGGTAGATGGACGGCCGCTGAGGATGTCTCCCTCACGGCTGCCGTCGAGGTCCACGGGAACCACTGGTTCCAGGTCGCCCGCATGCTAGGAAATGGGCGGACCGACGATCAGTGTGCTAAAGTGTGTTACTAACCAGTCGCGCACGAGCATCCCTAACCTACCCGTCGTAGCGATGGAGAGAAGCCCTCGACCCGAATATCAGACGAGGACCTTGGGGTAACCACGAGGATGACAACCTCATCGCGATGTTCCGCATCCACGGTCGTAAATGGAACGACATCGCTGCCTCCCTCGACGGACGACCACCGGTCCAGGTACATTCACTTTATTCCCAACTCGTCCGAGTCCACCTGACTGGCGCCCCCCAGTGTCGTAACCGTTGGCTCAGCCTCGTGCGGGCTGGCAGAATCGAGGGCGAAGCCCCTGTCAAGCCAGAGCTTCGCGGGGACTCGCTCTCCCATTTCCTCACTCCAGAATCTGAGGTCTGTACCGATCCACTCAGATCGTCAACTAAGCTTTGATTTACACCGTCTATAGGTCCATAACCCGCCTACGTTTGAGGGCACCGCGGGAGGTGACTTCACGTCCGGCCACTTCCGACTTCGCAGGACCTCTTGGGGAGACCACCAAACGAACACTTCGTACGACGAGCATGTTGGACAGTACCAGCTTTACCCCCCCTCTTACCCAGAGGTCCACTACCGCGAGCAACGAGTGGTCCCTCCGGCGGGGGCCCCGGATCTTGTCAGTCCGGGTTACTATCCTCCCTTCCACGCTGCCAGCTATTCTCCGTCTCCACGTGCACCTACCGAGGAGGCCCAGCCCATCCCGCGACCTATTCACGTCGTTGCCCCGACCCCGGTCAATCTCGTCATTCAGACAAACTTCACCCATGTGGAACACAATTATTATTATGCTAGCCAAGAATCCGACACTTCTTCTGGTTACGGATCGACACCTCCCCCCTCTACAGCAACTTCTACCCGGTCGTCGTTCTCTTTCAGTTCTGCTGACTCGCACGCCAGCACCTTTGATCAATCCCAGGAACTCACAGTTGGCCGCACCTCGCAAAACCACCCGACCGCACACGCCCTCTATCTTTCCTCCCAGCTTCGTCACCAGTATGACGCAACCGACGGGCACTGCTGTCAACCATCTCCTCTCACCGAACACGGGTCCTCCTCGTATCACAGCCCCGCTGGCAGGCGAGTCCACCCTCATGGAGCGTACTATCCGCGCGGTGATCGGCAGTACCCTGACGACTACGAATCCACTGACCGCGATCGGGGGTACGAGAGCGAACCTGAGTCCGAAGCAGAATGGATACCTTGTTCGGTTCAAGGGTACGGATATTATACCACCCCAAATCAAGCCACAGAGATGTGGAGGCATCCATCGTGATTCCACCCGGGTGTGGCCAAAAGCGGAGCCCGTTCGCGCGCAAAGCAAAGGACTGATAAAAATCTTCCGACCCCTTCCGTTGTTTCAATTTTCCATGTTTCCTGATCCAATCGTTCACTCGCCAATGCTTTCCTCTCAATCTGCTGCTTTCCATTGATGTTTCCCTGCCCAGCTCTGTTTACTCTCGCCGTTGATCTGCACCTCACACTCAGCATCAGGCTTCCTTTCGCATTCGTCTCGATCTTTCCGAATGTTCTGCTTATCATTTCTGATCCCGCGTTCACTCCGTTTCTGTTGCGTTCTTCGTTGCCGTATCATCTCGACTACTCTACCAACCCATCGCTCGCACGATCTTATTGTTTCCGCATCAAACTCGTCGTGCGCTAGCCACGTTGTTTGCCCTCGGACCTGGCCCAAACCAGTCGCACCTTGGAGTTGACCAAAGTGACCACCATACTTACGAGTCTAGGCATCCACCATCACGTCGCCTAATTTGTTCATCAATTGAATGATACGCGTTGGAGCCCCGAAACCCGGTACAAACACCGTAACGAGTGATCACCATCGTCAAGCTTCAAGCTTCGAGATTCAAAAGCGGCGCGATGGCGGGTTTGCTCGCAAATCCCTGGGGGTGGAAAGCGGCGAGTTGGACCCCCGAAGGAGTAAGTTTGCAGTAACCGCATGGTGTAGTGCCTCGCGTGATGCGCCGGCGGGTTGTGTGTGGCTAAGCGCTAGGGTCCTACTTCCCTGAATACGTTCGCCGTACAGTGCTGCGCTCCCGACTGGATGCAGGGGGATACCTGCACCGTTTGTGGAGAAAGATCAATGAGCGCAGATGTGCGTACAATTGAGGGTCAGTTCAGCAAAATTTCCGGGGGCCTATGGCGTGTGTGTACGTGAGTATCTGCGACCACGGACCATCTGTTCATGCGTACACGAAAACGAAACCGTTGAGCGAGATCCGCACCTTTTCCACCCACGCAATACGTAGTAGTAGTCGCCCCGGCTGCGCACTCCCCCATCAGCTTGGGTTTGTACGTGTTTGGGTGATCGGGATCGGGATTCCCCGTTCCGTCTTCCGTTCTCTCGAACTCTGCAGTGGCGCATTCACGAGCTGTAGTAGCTTCCCAGCTTTGCTGGTAGCGAAGCCTGGCAAGACTTGGTGTGCGTTTTTTGAATGTATTCACGCGTATTCGCAAAGTTCGGCGCGTCTCGTGGACCGCGGCGGAAGCCAGGCTCAGAATGTACCCGGTACGCCAAAACCTTTCGTCTTGGCGGACTTACTTATGTACCTACAAACGAGTACAGAATGGGCCCGCGGTGCACGGCGCGTCTGATTTCAAACGATGTTTCGTTCGCCGGGACTTGGACATGTAAGTATGCACGATTGTTCAATTGGGAATGCCGGGAGCCGTGGGTAAAGAAAAACTGGATCGCGGGAACTTGGAACTGGGAAGGGGCAGGTGGTGGGGTAGGGAACCTTCTCAATGCATAGCACGTGTGTATTGGGTACGACCGGGAAACCTGGTGGGTGAATCGATGATGCCAGGTGATACTCCGAAAACCGTGGGAGGCTTCGACTGGGTACACCAAGTCTCTTGGTTTAACCACCCCGGCGGTCCCGCAGTTAGCGAGTTCCATGGTAAGATTTCATTGATCCAGTTTCCTTGAGTAGGGTGGAAGTTCCGACGATCATCACCCTTGAAAGTTCGAACGGTCGATGTTCCTTCAAGGTTCCGGTCAATGTCAAGTTATCCCGTGGGGCCCGCGTTGGTGTTGCATGTGAGCAAAAACGCGATGTGTTACGCGGTGTGGTCACTCGATGAGGAGCGGTGGCTTTCTGACTTTTCCGCAGACCATTCCCTCGCACCTCAGTGCACCTCAGTGCCAAGCCGACGATGCGCCGTACAGCACGCGGTTTCCACGTTGTGAGGATTATCGGGTACGCCCGAACCTGCCCGAACGACCAAGCTGCATCGCGGTAAGACCGGGTAACCGATGTCGATGATCACCCCGACTGGTCTCGGCTCTTCCACCAAGTGGGACCGTGGCGGTCCAACACGCGTTCACTGTTGCTCACCAAACATACCGTCGGCAAAACTGCCCACCCTTCGCTGGTTTTTGGACTTTGTATTCAGCGTTTACAAGTTGATCCGTCGCTCACAGCGGGGAGCTCGGTGGTTATTTCGGCTGGTGGGAAAAACGTGTTTTTGACGGTAGAAGGCTGCGGGGGGGGGCCGATGGTGTGCTTCCTTGTGACAGTCCGTAGGTATTCGTTTCTATGTGAGTGTGCACATGGTTCCAACTTTACGGAAAGTCACGGAATCTGAGAACGATCAGGGTTTTCAAAATATCAGAAAGCAACGGGAATAGGACAGGGATGAGCGCTTGCCGTTATCCTGAACAATCCCGTGGAGCCAGGTTCCGGGGTCTGGAACCCCCCGATGGGCACATGTTATCGCTTACTTTGCAGGTCCCAAACTCGCGGCTTGGAAGGGTGGTTCTGTGCGGTTGAAACTTGGATGAAAAAACCTGATCGACCGACACGTCGCGCGTGATTGGCGTAAGGTTGCCCGTCTGTTTCTTGCTTTCATGCTTCTCTTCACGTCTGTAAAGTGCTATTGTTGGGTATTGGATATTGTGTGAGAAAGTGGGTGAGGCTCGGTCGAACCGCACACCAGCCGCGGCAGGTTACCAAGAAGTTGCCGGCTTTCGTATGCATACACACATGTCTGGGAAGAAGTGGTGCGATGGGGGTGCAGAACTGATCTTTCGAATGTGGCGTGTCTTGTGGGGCAACTGCCGGATGAAGGTACCAAGGATCGTCGAGATTGAAGAAAAAACGATCAGATGTTGCCCCGGACCTCACGATCACCACCGTGGACGCTATTGTAACCGAGGAAAGAACAGAAACAAGTTGGGTACGGATTTTTCTGGGGCGATGGGGGGGGGGCTTCGGGTCACTTTGGAGCGCTCGGGTAAACGGGGTGACCGCGAGCCGTCTCATTGTAAATCGGACTGGCGGAGGCAATATGTTTGGGTGCAGCGCCACCACATCCGCCGGGAACGGGAAAACCTCGCCTCGTACACTCCCGCAGGGTTGGTGCGAGTGAGCTGTCACGTCCGTCCTCCCCGTGCTCATTGTCCGTGGTACGGTGCAGGTGGAAGCCCGCCGGCGTCCCTGTGTTTGGGAATCGAGGTCATTCGGGTTATGTGACTGGTGGGTAAAGGTTCCGATTCACCCCGTTCTCCCTTTGGTTCAGTTGGCTCCGTCCCCCACATATAACACGAGTCAAAAACCCAAATGGCTACGTGCACAAAAGAACAACCGGGAGCACACGGATTAGCGGTGCTTTTTTCGCGTGTGGAACTGTCGGACCCGGCCCTACCGATGGAATTCAGACCACTGGGGTTGCGCGAAGTCGGAACTCCCTGCGGGTTCACCCGCCCGGATGGTGGACGAGGGCGTTCTCAACCTGGGAAGAGTCCGATCATGGTAGGGGTGTCGCTCACCTCTCCTACATGTGTCGCGTTCGAAACCGGGACCGAAACCGAACCCGAAACAGGGAAAAGAGATACGGCACTACGGATCCCAGTGACCGCACGCTTAAGTCAAAACAATGGCACGTATTTGATATCTCCTCCACTTTTTCTCTACTCCGGTCGGAGAATGGAGACGGAACCATAACCAACCCCCTTGGAATCCTCGGAACCGTGAGTCCTGACGCTGGCTGCGGCTATCGGAGGGTGAAGCACCACCCCTGTGGAGCGGTAGAACCTGGGTTGTTCGGACGTTTCAGCCCCGCGGCAAGTTGGGGAACCTCCATCGGCGCGTCCGTGTTCGGGTTACAGATTGGTGACTGCGACAGGTCGAACGACAACGGGCGGAGAGCGAGTGCTTTTTGTGACGCCGTTTTTGGGTTAGGGTGATCGTACGTGGTGCCGTTGTACTGAGAGGGATCGACACCGTCCCCGGGAGGTTGGTGGTGATTTTGCCACCTTGATGCCGGTTAGATACCGAAGCGGTATGCGCTTATCACGTGAGCACGGGAATGGTTACTTTTCCCACTCCCCTGCATCCCGAGTCACCGCTCTATGTCATAATGGATGTTCCCAAGAGGTTTGGCCTCACCTCTGGCGATTTTCAAGTTGCCGTCGGCTCGGGGGGAGGGGGACATTGAGTGGCGGGCGTCGGTCATCCACACGTGGGCCCTCTGACCTGTTGGAGCGCTACAAATCACGGGACAGACGCCCCGACCGTTGCTCAGGTAGCTCCGTCCTGCGATGTATTCGTCAGCGCTCTTACGGTCGTATCCAGTACGGGAGGATCCGAACGCACCGTCCTTCGCTCCGCATTGCTACTGCCATTTTGATGGGGGCCACCGAACGATCATCAATGTTGAGGCCAGGTTCGGTGCCGCTGCATGACGACAAGCTCACCAGGGGTTTGAAATTTCAGATACCGTAGGGCGGAAAAATATGTATGCCCAAGTGCCGGCGGAATCGATCTCCCATGAATGAAACGTAGTGGGCGAAAGTCCGTTTCAACTCAAAAGCCACTGCTGTTTTGGTAGTGGTCGGGAGGGCCGAAGAATGATGGGGTTCCTTACTTTTGTATCCTCGTCCCGTCGGGTACGTCCGCTCCCGCCTTGAGTCGCTCTCTCGCTCTCCCTTCTTCCTTCGACACGTGCACCCGTGATCGCTGTCCCCTCTCCCCTAATTTTCATAAGGTGCGATACCGGCGTGGGAGAAGACGACATAACAAATCGCTGACCCGCGCCAGCACAAGGTCTGCATCACGCATTCTCCCCTCCCGTGAGCTCAGTTGGGTGATTTGGGAATTCGCATCTCCTAGCTGGGTGTGAGCCAAGGGGGTGCACCTTTCTGTGGGACCCCCCATTCGGTGCGGGACATTGACCGCGTGGATGATTTTCAATTTCAATTCTAATACCGTCTGAAATACCACGGCGCCTACCGTTCGGAAGCAGAAAACTCTGCAGTAACCGCGGATGAGCGCACAACAGATGCCGAACCCTCCTCCCCAGGATACGCGGTTCTATCCGCGGCCTATTGGAATTTGGAAAGGAATTTTCGAGTGGGTATTTTTTTCTCCTCGTTACTTTTTCTTGAGCCCCGTCTCCGCCTCCTCCCCGATTAGGAAACACAAAAACCCACGGGAAGCAGGCAACGCTTCTGGATTAGAGTTTTTGAAGTGGACGGATATCCCGCCCCAGGGCCCTTAAAACTGGCCTGGACCGTCATTGATTCTTCCCCTCCCTTCCATCCAATCTCTTCCTCGTCCCCCTCACCCCCCTCCCTCCCTCCTACCAATTATGACCCAACCGAGGTTCACACCGTGGACGCCTGAAGAGGATAAGCTTCTGGTAGAAGCTGTTGCCGCATGTAAGCAGTGGCTCACTTCCGTTTATCTCACCGGGCCCACATGTTGACGATGCCTATTATAGGCGGTGCTAAGATTTGTTGGAAACATGTTGCAAAATCTATGTCTGGTGCGTTCAATCGTTACTCCGCTTCCACTTGTATTAACGTGCAGTATAGGTCGGGATAATAAGGCCTGTAGAAAGCGCTGGATTCATTCGCTTGATCCTAAGCTTCGCAAAGGTACAAGTGGCGATGTTCTGCTTTCCGACTCCAAACTTACATTTGGTTCAAGGCCGGTGGACCACCAGCGAGGACGCGACTCTCTTGGATGCTGTTAACAGGCATGGAAAGCGTTGGTATGAAGTTGCGAAAGACCTCCCAGGTCGGACAGACGATCAGTGTGCCAAACGGTACAAGGAAGCTGTGGATCCCTCCATTCGTAAGGATGCGATGTACCTGAGGAATGCCGTCGGCCGCTGACCACGGTCCTTTTCCAGGTCGAGACCCATGGACGAAAGAGGAGGACGACCAACTTTGGGAAACTTTCCAAAGGCTCGGAAACAAATGGCACGCGATCTCGTGCACGCTGAGCGGCCGACCCGGTATGTCTTCTTTGTTCGTTGCAAGGGGCAAAGTCTGAACCCTTCTTTGACTAGCCGTGCATTGTCGTAATCGATTACAGACTCTCCAGCGTCTCCACGCGGCCGCCAATGAGATGGAGGGGGAAGTGACGGCTCAAACATCTGAAAATCATATGGATCCACCGCTTCTTAACGTCCGTCGATCATCTTGACCGTGCCTGGGGCTTATTATTCACGTCCTTTTTTCACATTTTTAGTTCCCCACACCGTCAGAAATGGCCTCTCCATCGCCAACGCTTACGTTTGAAGACGCCATCCAGTCCCCCTCGGCTTCCCCGCTGTCGTCCTGGCACCCCTCCACCCCTCCGTCAGAACCCTCGACGTGTGTTGTGGTAGCTGAGATACTGCCGAACGCGTCTCATTCGTTAGTTTCTGTCGAGGACGACAGGTCCCCGGCCTCCGTGGACAGCGCTCACCATCATTCTCAAGACTTCCCATTCCCTCAGGCGGGTTGCGGATTGGGACTGTTCGAGAGCGATCCGAGAATGCTTGGGTTCGTCGCGGACCCTATTCAAACGGACTTCTGGGCAGGGCCCCCCCAGCAGGCCTGGACCTCGACCCCGCCAACCCAATTCGTTCAAAACCAAAACCCCGCCTCTGCTTCCATTCTGGATGATTCTGATCTCCGGCCTTCAAACGTTGACAGCCATGGCAACAATCTGCTGTCACGCTCAAGTATTTTTGAACCGCTCAACGTCGTCTCAGCCGCTTCCGATACCATGACGGGAGCGGCGTTCACCATGACGTGTCCGATCCCCCACTGTTACTTTCAGTGTCAGACCATTCTTGACATGTGGAGACATGTCACTTGGACCCATGTCCGACCGAATTCGAAAGAGTCGGGCATCGAGAGTATCGTCGAGCGTGTCGTTTTGGGCGGGCTCTCATAGTACATTCATAGATGCGACCTGTTTACATCCCCTCCCTCTTCTCAGTTTCCTCTCTCCAATGCTCATCCTCCCTCCCGCGGCCTCGTTGCTCTGTTCATCTGTATCGTTAGTTTTCATTCCCGTACCCGGGATGTGTTTTGCTCTTCGCGATCGGTTATCGATTATCTTTATTGTGTATCTTATTTTGGACACTAGAGACCAATCCCGCTTTCCCGAACACACCTCCCAAAAATTCATAGCGTCAGAGTGCATCTTCGGTTTCGGCATTCAATCAGCCTTGGGCGCAATGGGACGAAACGTGGTCTCGGCGATAACGGTTGTTCCGACCGTGCCCGTAGAGCCGACCACTGCCGTGAGCGCTAACGTCACTCGAGCTTGATCACCGCACGATCATCAGCCTGAAGGACAACATCTGCTTTGACCTTACTTTTGACGACATTCTCGAGTGAGTGGTCCGCGCGACGCTTGTGAGGAGCAGTAACCGAGAGAGAGATTTCCCATAGCTTGATTCTTCCCTGCCATGGAAGGTCATCATCATCACCATCACGGGTCGACCCCCACGGAGTACCCCGTTCTTAACTCGAAACCCGGCGCGAAATGGAGTAAGGGCTTGACGAAGGGCCGGCTCGATACCTTTAGTGAGTCGTAATTTGAGCTGCGATACGCCGCAGTAGACTAATAGCGGACCAGTCGGCGGCCATTTCTCAAGCATCAACCTGTCTTCAGTCCTCTTCACTCACCGTTTGGACGATTCGGAGCATGTCAAACTCGAAGTGTGGTCCGCCCCCGGATTGTCTAAACCCTCGTTCGAAGAAGCAATGAAGCAAACCTTCAAATCAACCAGGAAGGGTATCTCACTCGGACCTTCTTGGACGAACCACTGGTGGAAAGTCTCGCTCAAGATCCCTGCCTACTGGTCTCAATACGAACGCGTTCAGTTCGAGTTCGACCCCGGTTGTGAGGCAATGATCTTTTCTACCGGTAAGCGAGGATACAACCTACGTCCCCTCAATCCCCCAGGTGACCGTCACGTGTTCTGTTTGGCTGACGAAAGTGCATTGAATAGATGGCACGCCGCTCCAAGGGATCACTGGTGGGCATGGGGGCGACCGCCGCGTCGAATACATCATCCCCCTGGAGGCTCGCGCGGCCGGACGCCACGAATTCATCATCGAGTCCACTTGTAACGGAATGTTTGGTGTTGGCGGAGGTTCGATCTCCCCACCAGACATGAACAGATACTTCTCGCTGGCATGCGCGGACGTCGTCGTGCCAAACCAAGACGCCTGGCACCTGCTTTGGGATTTCCAGGCCTTACGCCAGATCTCGGACGCGTTGCCTGGGAACACCGCCCTCCAGAACGAGGCGCTCGTAGCAGCGAACGAGATCATTAATACGTTCGATCACAAGGATCCGTCGACCGTCAACAAGTGTCGCAAAATTGCTGAGGGTGTGTTCGGGGAAGGCTGGCAGGCGAAGGGAGATAAGATTTATGAAGAGGGAATGCACAAGGAGGATTTGGTGTGGGGTATTGGCCATTGTCATATCGACACCGCATGGTAGGAGGTTTCTCCCGCTAGCCAGGGGATATCGACTCACCTGGTGACCCGCAGGCTCTGGGTTTGTGCACCCCGTTTGTGTTCTCTGGTGGCCCTAACACAGATATGTACAGCCCTTCAGTGCCACGCAACAAAAAGTTGCTCGGTCGTGGTCTACCCAGGTCGACCTCATGGAACGTTACCCCGAACATAGGTTTGCGTGCAGTTCTGCTCAAGTAGGCATTTCATGGCGCGCCCCTAGTTTCGAGCTGACCACGGCGCGTCCGTAGCAATACAAGTGGCTTGAGCAACTCTACCCAAAGTTATTTGAGCGTGTCAAGGAGAAGATCCTCGAAGGAAAATTCCACCCGATCGGTGGTTCGTGGGTAGAGAACGACGCCAATATGCCGTCCGGCGAAGGCCTCGCTCGTCAGTTCATCTTTGGTCAACGTTTCTTCCAGAGTCGGTTCGGAATCCGCTGCAAGACTGCATGGTTACCGGACAGTTTCGGTCTGACCGGCGCTCTCCCTCAACTCATTCGGCTTGCTGGGATGGATAACTTCTTCACGCAGAAGCTTTCTTGGTGCGTTCCAAATATGGATTGCTCCGCATGTGGTATACTGATCGAGAGTTCACGGACAGGAACAACATGTGTGTCGGTATGACTTCGTGATGATCAGATAACTCAATGTTTTCCAGCAATGTTTTCCCCCATTCTACGTTTAACTGGGTCGGTATTGATGGTACCCAGGTGCTGTGCCACATGACTCCAGTCGGTAAGGATCAATAGATGTGCGTTGGAGCTATCGTTCTGATGGACTCTCCAGACACCTACACGGCACAAGCAACCGTGGGTGATGTCAACAGGGGTCTATCGAATCACAAGGTTTGCATTTCTCGTAATCAGGTGCCCCCGACCGCTCAGGCGTTCATCAGAATATCGAATCTACCCACAAATCGCTCCTCGTATTTGGTAACGGTGACGGCGGGGGAGGTCCCTTGGCTGCTATGCTTGAGAATGTGATCCTCTTCACCACATTTTCCTTTCTGGCGACGCTTGACGTGATTATCAGCTCCGCCGTATCCGAGCTACAACGAACAATGCTCGCGACCTCCCCCCAGTTTCTATGGGACGGTCTGTTGACGAGTTTTTCGAGACTCTCAAACGCCAAACTGAGTCTGGCAACAAGTTGCCCAACTGGTGCGTCGTTCTCCCCATTTTTGAGTCGAGTCGAACGTAAATACCTGGTTTCGTAGGCGTGGAGAACTGTATTTGGAGGTAGGTTGTCACCGCCCAGTGTTTGGTAAACCCATGTTAACCCCGGCTTCGCTGTCTTCTAGTTCCACCGGGGCACATATACATCGCACGGTGAATATCCACTTGCTTTCCATTTCTGTTTTGGTGCATACAGTCTAACCCTCTCTCAGGTTCGATCAAGAAGGGAAACAGAAAATCCGAGATCTTGTTGAGAGATGTCGAGGTGCCCACTCACCCAACTCTCCATCCGTTATAACGATGCGGACTCTGACCTGGTGCGGGTGGTAGTTTCTAGCCACTCTTGCTTCGTTGTCCAAGTCCGGCGGATCCGACTACGTGTACCCTCAGGGTCGCATCAATGACTCGTGGGAGAGGGTTTTGTTGAATCAGTGTACGTCAGACGGCATAACTCCAACAATGTGGTGCTAAAAACCCCTTGCAGTCCATGATGGTAAACGATGTCTCTCACCAGTGGCTAAGAATACTAATTGGCACTTTGTTCGCAACCAGTGCTTCCTGGTTCTGCTATGTGCGTCGAACGTAAGGCGTGACTTCTATTTGGCCCTTACCCATTGCATACAGCGGGATGGTCTACAAGGACGCGGAGAAGATCTATGCCCAGGTCAAAAAGGACGGAAGCAAGTTAATCGAGGAAGCCTTTGAGGCGATATTCGGGTGCGCAACTTCGGATGCCCGAACGCAGCACGTCTCCGGAAACTTCGTCGGATTCAACACAACACCTTTCCCACGTCGGGATGTCATTAAGGTTCCTTTCGCTGGACCGCATGCCGCGAAGTTGAGATCCACGCTCGTTCAAACCACGAAAGATGGTAAGGAAGGTTACGCTCTCATGGATTCCCCGATGGGTGGTCCTTTGTGTTCTTCGAGTGGCATGTTCGCAGATTGCCATCCTGTGTCCGGTAAGCCGGTTTCTGTAACTCGTGGAATGACCGCTGAAGTTCGAGCGTTAGTCTATACAAACGGGTTGGATCATTTCGTGCTCAAGAATGATTTGGTTCAGTTGACGATCTCCCAGGGGCGGATCACAAGTTTGTTGGACGTGCAATTCGGGTGGGAAGATTGGTCCGTGGTGTAACAGCTGCTAATGACCTCCCTCTCCCGTAGACGCGAATTAATCCCTGATGGTGAAACCGGCGGACTTGTGATTTTCGATGACACACCGAACTTCTGGGACGCATGGGGTAGGTCTGTTTGATTGCACTGGTTGGCTCGTTGAGTTTAGGGCACCCCTATTCAGACGTCGAGATCCACCATTTGGAGACTCGACAGCCACTCAGATTCGGCAAGATTAGCGTCTTGGAAGAAGGGCCACTCCGTGCTGCTGTTTTGGCGGAACTCAAGTACGGGCAGAGCTCCATCAACGTTGTTGTACGCTCACCGTTTCCCGTTGTGCTTGTTCTTTAAATAACAAGTTTTGTTCTTTTCTAGATCTCGTTACACGCAGTCAACGGTTCGTCGATAGGAATATGTTCCCCCGTGCATTTCTCATTTCCCTCTAGCATCCTTGAGGCAGAATGGCCGACCGTACATCAACTTCGAGGCGCAGGTGGACTGGCACCAGAGACACGAGTTCTTGAAGTGTAAGTGCAGACCCTGCCAAAGCTACTTCGCGTCGAAGCTGATGGTCGAGTACAGTCGAGATACCCCTGAATATCCACAGTGATGTTGCCACCTATGAGACCCCCTTCGGACACGTCCAGCGCCCCACCCACAAAAACACCACCTGGGACCTTGCCAAGTTTGAAGTCTGTGGCCATAAGGTACTTCCTTTCGTCGCTGCCCCATACTGCGAACTGAAGTGAGCCCAGTTCGCGGACCTGAGCGAGTTCGGTTACGGGGTGGCCATCCTCTCCGAATCTAAGTACGGATTCGCCTGTCATGGGAACGTCCTTCGTATTTCCTTGCTTCGCGCTGCAACCGAGCCCGATGGTGAACAAGACCAAGGTAGGTGGGATAAAGGAGCACTGGTCGTTGTCACTAATTCCCCCTCCCTAGGTTTGCACGACTTCTCTTGGGCAGTACTTCCTCACGTTGGTCACTTCCTCGAATCGGATGTCCCCATTGCTGGGTATCTTTACAACTCGCCGCTCCACCGTACGTTATGATCTCCCGAGCGTCGCTTTCGGGTTTGGGGATTTGCTCACTCATCTCACAGTTCGGTCTATCCCCGACAATGTAAAATTCCAACCCGAACATAGGCACCGCCACGCGCCGTTCTTGGTCTCCGGAGCGCACAACGTGATCCTTGAGACGGTGAAACGGGGAGACGACGACGATGTTTCGGGGCCTGGACCCGAGACCGTTGTTCTGCGCCTATACGAAGCGTACGGTGGTCACACGACCGTGAGGTTGATGATTTCCAGCTTGGTTGGCGTCGAGAAGGCTATTATTACCAACCTTCTCGAGGACGACAACGACGATGAGCTTGGATTCACGGCTACGGTCGAGGAGGAAGCTAATCGAGACTACTCCAAGTACCTTAAACTTTCCTTCAGAGGATTCGAAGTGAAGACGTTAAAGTTGACTTTGGGGTCTGGGGTTAAGCGGTACGTCATCGCCCCTAGTTGGCCGCCCGTTGCTCATAGTTGAGCCTTGTAGTGAGGGAGAGACGAAGCGGGAGAGTTGGGTCAGTGTTTGAAAAACCCCACGGGGGGAGCGTGCCCTGTTCTCCCCCCAGAGGCCGCGATGATATGAGGGTGTATTGGGATTCATGTATGCATTGAGAGAAATTTGTTGTATGCTGACTGTTGTAAACTCCACGATGCTCGACGACCGCTTGCCTGCCCCGTCCGTCATCAACGTATCAGCGCCTTTGTATGGGCATATAGTCGCCGGTTGGCAATGTCTCCAACACTGGTCTATCGGTGTTGCGTCAGGTGGCTTTGATTGTGCTCCACGGGTTGGAATCGGGTTTCGGTGGAAGGGCGGTAGTTGACTCCGACCGGTTTGTTTTGTGCTTTTGGGTGAACGATGAACCTGGGTGTGGTAACTGTGGCAGATCAGCGAGATCCTTCCGGTCCCCGACCTGCGGTATGCGCCATCCCGAAGACGCTCGGGCTTGGATCTGAAAATCTTGCGGTGCAGGGTTGTCGACAGCTTGTGGTCCTGCAACAAGCTTACTATTCGGACGTCCTGTGTCCGGTCCGAATCCGTATTCAATGGAGGCGCCCGCCGCAAATCACGTCGCAGCCACACCGCACAAGCGCCCGCTGTTTCGTCTCATAGATGTCCTCGGAGCGGGGTTCAAAGTTCAAAGTCCTTCGTTCTCGTTTTCCTCCTCCCTCGATGCACCTCGAATTTACCGCACCATACCGCATACGAAAACGCCTCGAAACCCCCTTCGTCCTGCACTCTGGGCGTGATTCTACGGTGTCAATATACGTCATCCGAGGCCGTTCGTACCGGCCTTCAGCTTGGGGTAAGAAGGTCACAGCGTGGAAGTGGAGAAGTTTTTGGGTCCGTCGTCAGCTCAGCCTCCGCGGTGGGCGGACCTGTGTGGCGTGCCGGCCGAGACGGGGTTTGAAAACCCAAGGTCCCATCAGACATGTGGTCTTTAGGGTAGGGCGATTGCCATATAAGGGAATTCACCATATTAGGCAGGTCGCTCCTTCTCTGGCCAACGGGAAGCGACGTGATTGGCTGGGTGTTCGTCAGCACTCATCCTACGAGCTGAGCCACACACTGAACCTTTAATCATGGAGCGTGACATGGTGGTCGGGTATCTTCCTGGTTGCTTTTCCCCCTCACCACCCCCACCACTCGACGATGTTCTCTCCAGTTTATGCCCGTCCTGAGGTCCGTGGTCGAGATTTTTAGTCGTGATCGAGTTGAGGTTGTACTGACGTTATGAATCCTCCAATTTAGCTTCTTGTTGAAGTCGCGGATGAAAATTGGACCGTCGCCACAGATTCTTTCATGGCCGCTGTGAGCACGAACCTTCTTCACCTGTACAACTCTGTGTGCTGAACAACCATCGCAGATCCTTGCGGACCCTGTCCCGATGGGCGACCTTGTATACGACTATCTGACCCTGGGGACGCAAGGAGATTTCGTGCCATACTTCTACAGTTGGCTTGACTACCCGTCACTCATCGGCCGCACCTCCGGCGTATACAGCCCTCCTCTGGACTACGGTTCAGAACAGCACACCCCGGGCTTTCCAGTGCCTTCTTCTTTGTATGTTGCCGAACCCCCGAGACCGCTATACCACTGACAATAACTGACAATACCTGCACAGGAACTCACCGGGCTTCTACCCCTCAACACCTTCATCGCCGCCCTCCCAAACATCTACCCCGGAGCCTCACCAGCCGAAGTTCCCCCCACACGAACCGAGCTGTCATAGAGCCAAGCCATTCTTCGAGAGCATTCGGGGGAAGTGGTGCTGCAGCGCGTGCGGGAAAGGCTTCCGCGGTCATTGGGAATGCAAACGACACATCATGAACGCGGGAAAGCGAGCGATATGCCTCGCCTGCAACAAGAAGATTAATAGAAGGGATGACTCTCTACGGAGACATTACTATAAGCACTGCAAGAGGATGGACCTCGGACGGGACTCTGGGAATGTTAGACTGGAGGACGCGTTTGTTCACGTGTGAGGGTTTGCTGTTTCTTCTCGCTGACCATGAAAACGCACTCCGCGGTGAAACGTGGTAACGCAGTCTCACTGTTCGCCCAGCCGGAGCACGTCGTCTTGTCTTATGTACCACTAGTAACGAATCCAGTTCTTTCGTGTTATCCAACCTCTTTGATTTCCTGCTTTCCTTGCTCTCTCCAATGCGTACGTCATCCTTCGGAGAAGCGACCTACTCAGCGACAGGTTTGAAAGTAAGCGATTTAATGAGGTTTGTTATGTTACAATTAACTGACCAGGACTGTGACGACGGGAGTCACCTCCGCGACTGTCGAACGTTCTAAACCTCGGTGGTGAGTGGGTTTCATGCTTCGCTCGTTGACCCCGGTAGTGCATATTGTTGAAAGGGCTCCGAAGTTCTATGGCACGAGCTCTCGGTCCATTCATTCAGTGTGGAGGACTTCAGAAGGACGTTGGGTCAATTCCAAGTACTGTTGATTCGTTGTCACGAGAGGCGCGGTGATGTAGAAGCACTCATTCGATGGAATAAACATGCTGCGAAACGAACGATCGCAGAATATCTACGTAAGCTGTGTGGTATGAGCACTCGCCCTGTGGGAGGCCCGACCTGGGGGTCGGAGGGGGTCGGCGGCGCGGCTGTGCTTGAGGGTGGGTGGGAGGGGGACAGCGGCGTGGCTGCGCCCGAGGGGGGGTTGAAACTCCTCGCGGGGTTTCCTTCCAAAATCTAAAGGAGTTTGGGTAAAAATAAACCCGCATTTGGCCACGTCAGTTTGTTGCTATAGGGCCGAGTATGGGTGTTCTAGTGGTGAATCACCCCACTCACATTTGGCAAGCACGCCTCTGAAGCGGGTGGGATCGCGATCACCAGGAACATTTGGTCGAGGTTTTTCAACCTCGTTCGTGAAGTCAGTGGACTTTCTCTCACTAATAATGTCCCAAAGTCTCTTGAGGGTGTCCGAGGCGTTTGGTCTCGTCGTCCTGTCCTCCCTCCAACACTCCTCCAAGAGGTCCCACACATACTCTGTCATCCCAATTTCCTCCGCATTCTCCGGTTTGGCAGGGCGTTCACCCAAAATCACCGCACGTACAATCCTTGCTTTCCTCCTCTGGAGGAATGGCTGCTTACCCGTCAAGACTTGGTAGATCGTCATACCCAAAGCGTAGATATCCGCTTCTTTAGATGGTGTTCCTTTCTCCAGACCGAATTTGGTTGGAAGAAGGAGTTCGGGAGCCATGAAGGACGGTGTGAGGTGTTCTTCGTTTGGCACCCCCGTGGAGGCGGCCACAATATGGGCGAAACAGAAGTCTGTGAGCATGGCTTGGGGTGGGGTTGCGTCAGAAATGAGGATGCTTGTCTGGGAATATGACGATTTCACGATTGGACCTTCCGCAAGAGCGAGGGGGCTCACCACTTTGATGTCCCCATGCGCTACGTCGCGCCGGTGGAGGTACCCGACTCCTCTGACCGCACCTAAAAGCTAAACAGTGGTAAGATGTGAAGTGAATAACGCCAGGTGCTGGGAATGCTCTTAAGCTTACCAGTCGTAGCCGATCCGTATCGGGGTGTTTCTCTAGATACTCGGCGATGTTCCCATGAGGCATCCAGAGTGTGACGACCGCCGGCACACCGTTATGGAAGAACACGCCACCGAGCTCGAGGATATGCGGACTCCACAAGCATTTCCACATACTCGCCTCCTTATAAAAACACTGGTTTCTCACCATGTCAGCCCGTGTCCACGTGTTGCGCTGCTCACGCACCCCCCATGTGCTCACCTCCTTAAGTTTCGCTAGATCCTCCTGGTTTGTGACCCTCAGGATCTTCACTGCCGCAGGTTCGCCGTGATGTGTTCCACGGTAGACTCCAGTGCGTGTTCCGTATGTACAAGGCTCGATAGGGAGTGTTATCATTTTCGGATCGACCCAACAGGAGAGGGGGAGGTATTGGATTCCACGAGAGAGCTCTGATGTAGTAGAGAGCACCCTCGAGTGGGTTTGGAAATCCGAACTGAATTGAAAGGCATCGGACGAGGCGACCTTGAGCATGATGAGGACTCGGGATCGGGAACGCGACCTGGTCCCACTCACTTTATCGAGGCACTCGATTACCAGTACTGCCACGTCTCCTGTCAACTGTAGGATCTCGCTCCGTTGGGACTCATCTACGGTCGCTTCCATCAGTCTCTTGGTTAGCTTGTCCAGATCGAAATTGCCTTCCGCCAGCTGCTCCGCATTAGGGAGGGAGAGGAGGAAATCTAATATTTCCAGTGAGGGGGAGAGGGTAAGAGGTCATTATTTGGATATCGGGGGGCAAATCGGTCTCGCGAGGGGGGGGGGTTGCTTACTGGAGGCAGGAGGTGGAGGCATTGTACAGGGAGTAGACGGGACAACCTCGTGGTCAAGGTGTGGTAGAGATTGGAATCTAGGCGATGTCCAACCATGCGTCTAACACGGGCCATAGTCCAGTCACATTCGAGGGTCGTGGGTGATAGGGTCGCAACATGTCTGGACAGCGCAATGGCAGGTCATATACCTTGGCCCGGGACCGGCGCTTGTCGGCCTCCTCGTCAGCCACGTG
>Ga0307516_10002660_pt1 | contig 23637 bp, 9 predicted proteins | sample 19_EM_MG_FD_203310 | JGI IMG/M metagenome (GOLD analysis project Ga0307516, IMG submission 203310) | Populus trichocarpa ectomycorrhiza microbial communities from riparian zone in the Pacific Northwest, United States - 19_EM | ecosystem: Host-associated > Plants > Roots > Unclassified | place...
TGCACGTATTTGCGAGATCAGTGCAGTTGATCGAGGACGCCTGCCCCGTTGTTTGCAGGCTGCCGGTTGTCAAGGACCGGAGTGAGGCTGCGATTCTTAAGGCTATGTTGCCCACCGACGGACATGTGCACGCCGAATGGTCCTGGGACTGCGAGCCGGGTGATATGGAGACCAGTTCGGCTGTGTCCGCGGTTCAGGACACCATCTGAACGTCACTTCCGACACCGCTTGATCGCCAGCGGATTTCGTGTCCGCGAATTTCGACACCACTGCCTGTCATTCCGGGGCGCGCCATGACGCTCAGGGTGAACGGCCGGGCCTGCGTCTGCACCCGCCCCGAGCCGCTGTCCTAGCTGACCGCCGTGGGCAAGCCCGTCGGCCAACGCGGTGGTGCTGGGGATCGAGGAGGTCTACCCGCACTGCTCCGAGGTACTGCTGCGCAGTGGGGCCTGGAATCCGGAGCTGACGATTGCTGATATCGAACAGGTGGGGGCGGACTCGCTGGACTGCCGCTACGAGTGACGGGTGGCGGCCTACCGCCGTGCGCCGGGGCCGAGGTCGGCGCAGGGCGGTGGGTCCGTCGTCGCGTTCTATGCCCCCGGCTTCTATGCGTGGAGCTGATCGAGGATGCCCTGGTCGCCCTCAGTGCGCAGTGACTCCGCGGGAATCCGGCCGTAGAAGAACATGACCAGCTCGTGGGCGGTGCCCCAGGCGGTTACGTCGGCCGGCTCAGGGGCCTCATCGGCGGAAGTGCCGTGCGGGAGCTGGGTGGCGCGCGTGCGGCCGTCGGAGACCCAGAGCCGCCAGGCGCGGCCCTCGGTGGCGTGGTAGTCGACAACCGCCGGCTTGTGCGGCCAGGGTTCCGTTCCTGCGCAGCAGGTGGTCAGGAACTCGTCGACCCCGTCGAGCGCCACCTGGCTGGACAGCGGCTGCGGGGCGCCCACCGTGACCTGGGCGTCGTAGGTGTGCACGGCGAGCTGCTGGAGCTGATGCCGGGCGACGGCGCCGCTGGTCTGCGGCGACTGGGAATCTCCCCACCACGTCCAGCAGCCACGGTCCGGTCCGGCCTCCCGCAGCGCGTCCAGCAGCTCCCGTACCGAGGCGGCGAACCAGGCCAGCAGGGCTTCGCGCTCCCGGGGCGCCGCCGGGGCGGAGAAGGTCGCAGGATCGTCGGCGGGCCCCGCGGCGACGGTGGCGGCCCACTTGTAGCGCCCCTCCACCAGGTGCTGCACCAAGTCGAGCAATGTCCACTCGGGGCAGGTCGGCACCCGCACGTCGAGGCTGGGTGCCGCGGCGACCGCCGCCTGGAAAGCGGTCGATCGCTCGTCCATCAGCCGCAACAGGTCAGCGAACGCAAGATTCTTTTCCACCGAGGCTTTGTAGCACCACACACCGACAACCGACATTGGGTTTCGAGGACTGCAAGCTCGGAACGAGGTGGCAGGCTCGGGTGAGCAGGCGATCTGCGGTCACGTACCAAAATGTCATGGCGGCCTGAGGAGTTGCCGCCGGTGGGCTTGAGTGGCTCTGACATGGGATTTGTCCGTCGGTTCAATACCACGGGGCCGCGAAGACGACCCGCACCCCAGCCTGAAACAACGCTACGGCGGAGGCGCTGATGGACCCCGCCCAGCCCCACGACGAGCTGCTGCCACCCCTGCTCGAAATCTGTGAGTACTCTTCGCGCACACCATCTGACCACGCACGAGAGTGCGGTCGAAACTCGCGGACATTGACCAAAAGAACTATCTGGACGATGGAGTCAAGAAACACGAGCCGTTGGTGTTGTTAGCCGCGAGCACAATCGGCGAACTTGCGCACCTGCTCGTCCGGGTCGGTGAGTAACCCACGAAGGGCGGGTTCGGCTGCCCGGTTGCGCAGCCCGCCCAGGTACCAGCCGAGGACCATCCGCACGTGCGGAACCGGATCGCCGGCGAGCGGCAGCAACACCTCGAGCGCCCCGGGTCTCGCCCGGAAGGACACAATGCAGGCAGCTCTGGAACGGATCATCGGGTCAGCATCGTCAAGCAACGCCCGGGCCAAAGCGTGGACCCGCTCAGCGTCCGGCTGGTTCGCGAGACCCTCCAACGCCGTATGCCGCAGCTGCGGATCGGCGAGGGCCGCCGCAAGAACATCGAAGTCGCGCGGATCTGCGAGAAAGCCGACCAGCCGCAGCCGCATCGCCTCGTCACCGGCAAAGGACCAGACGGCGGCGCGGCTGCCCTCCGGATCATCTTCTACGAGCGACTCGATGTCATCGATCAGCGGCGACAGATCCACGCCCGGACCCGCTGTGGCGAGCGCGCACAACAGCTCATCGAGCGTTTTGGACATCATCACTCAAGAATAGTGATCATCGGTCGCACCGAGAGGCGCATGCGGCGTCCGGATCTGCCGCCGCTAGCGCGGTGCCGGCCGCCAGCGCGGGGCTGACTCTGGACGGTCGCCAGACCCCGGCGGTGCTACCGCGGACACCCGACGCGGCCAAAGAGCCTCCCCACGCCTCCTCGGAGCTTCGGGCCATCCCATAAGCAAAAGGACCACGTTTCCCCAGCTCACCCCACATCTGACCGAGGTGGTTCGCGCACTGCCAATAACCGTTTCACGTTTGCCCAGGTCAAGGGCTATCGGTGGGCGATACTGGGATCGAACCAGCAACTTTCCGGTGTGAAAAAAGTGGGGACCACAACGCGCTGACCAGCAACAACGCAAATAAGCTGCAGAAACGCGATGTAGCTCGCAGCAGCTCAGGACCGTTGAACGGCGTTCAACGCAGTTGGGAGCGACCCGCTGCTCCCAATCCGCTCCCCAGCCCCGCAGCCATCACGACCGGTAGCCCGGCGTTGCGTGCGGGGGGTCAACGGAAGCCGTACCTGCCGCACAGTGGGCAGTCGGGGTTGGGCGTTTGGTCGATGAGCCTGCCGCACGCCGGGCACGGGATGCCGATCTCAGGCCCAGGGAGCGCTGTCACCCGGTCGCGCTCGTCGTCGGTGAGATTCGACCAGCGGTACGGCCATCGGTCGTCGGCGTGGCAGCCGCTGGGGTCCAGCCCGAGGACTTCAACCGTGTCCGCGGGAAGCGGATGGTCGGGGACGGGCTGCGCAGGGCAGTAGTCCTGGTGTCCGTTGGCCCACCTGCATTTGCGGCACCAGGTGCGGTCGCGGTTGAGCCGGTATGTCGCTGTGCCGGGCGAATCCGTGTCCGCCGACATGATTGTCACGGGCTCGCCGATCGCCGTACCGATCTCCTCGGCGGACGGTGCGTCTCCCCCGATGTTCGCGATCACGATCTCGCCGGTGATCATCTGCCGTGCCCGAGTCGCGTCGGTTCCCCACGGGCTTTCCGAGACCAGCAGATCGAGGACAGCCATTTGATTACGTGTGACGGCGATTGCACGGGGAGTGCCTGGGTCGACATCAGGCACATCCGCGGGCCGGTTGCTCGCGGCGGGTACAGGGGTGGTCATGCGGGTGTGGCTCCCCAATCGTGTAGCGGGCGAGGAAGGTTCGGCCCGCCCCGCCCCGCCCCGACGCAGCGGTCACGGAACGCGCCGTTGATCAACGCCGGAATGGCGCCGGGCAGTGCGTCCACTCCGGAGTGACCATAGGACGGGCGGCGGCAGTTCGTCGAGTAGTGGCCCCACGGTCGGGTGGCCGGTGGGACCGATCGGTCGCGCGAGGACGGATCCGGGCCACGGGTTACCTGGCACCGTCGTTGGTAGCGAGGCCGGCTGTCCGGGCGCTGCGGCAGGACGTTCCAAGTCGTCGCAGCGGGGCAGGCCATCGCAATCACCAGCTGGTTCGTGGGCGACAGCCACCTCCACCGAGGTCGCTCTCGTTGCTGTCGCAGATATCGGGCCATGCCTGATCTCATTGTGCACTCGAGCCGCCGGCAAACTCACCCCTCTGCGCGGCGCTACGCCGAGCGGTGCGCTCGCTGCACGCCGAGGAGTCCGATCCCCCACGACCACCAAGCTGATCCAGCGGCGGTAGGTCCTGCCGCCGAACCCCGGAACGCCTTACAGCTGTGCGCCAGCGTCGTTCGAAGCGAGAGTGAGACTGCAAGTCGCCGAATTCACAGCATCCTGCCGCTGCATGTCTCACGCTTGGGAACGGCGCTCGGACGACGAACGGGCCGCGGTTGACGACGGCCAGACCGCTCTGGACAAGCTGCTGGACCGGCTCGTCGACGTTCCTACTCCAGCCGGCTCCACCCCGCGGCAGATCGGAGCGCCCGCCACGGCAACCCTGCTCCCGATCCTCACCATCACGGAAGCGCCGTCACGATGAGTAAGTGCGCGAGGGACACACGCCCCGACACGAGAATTGCGAGATCGATTTAACTCTTTGCCGCATTTGACGCTCGTGTGCGCGTATTCATGCACAGGGGCGGTGTGTGACTTACTCCCATGCCGGAATCATCCGGTGGGGATGGGGCCATCTGCCGCGTCTATGCCCGCTAAGGTGGCTCACCAGTACCCGGTGGAACTGGCTTAGGGGGCACCGTTGGCCTGGCTTGCTGTTGTGTCCAGCTTGATTGCAGCAATCGGGCTCCTCTTCACCGGTTACCAGGTGTACCTGCTCAACCGACAGGCCAGGCAAGATCGACGCGTCGTGCTCGACGGCGTCGCTGTGGCATGGCGACCAGTCCAGGCGCCGAGTCACGCGGAGCGAGTCGACGGGAGGTCTACGTGGCAGTACCAGCTGGTGCTAGTCAATCCTGGACGGTTGCCCATAGACGACGTTCATATCCGATGGTTCTTTCCGTGCGAGGTCGTGCGGCTGCGCCATGACGGCATCACCGATAAGCCGAGAAGCGTCCTGACGTTGAGCGCGCCGGTTCTGGTCGGCGGCGGCGAACGCACCTGGGACCGGTGGCTACAAATCGACTACAGCCAGAAGGCCAATCTCGCAGCCACCTACGCCGAGGTCAGCTTCAATGACATCGACGGCCAGCGTCACATCAATCGGTGGCCACGTCGACAGCGAAGGCCGCTAGGCCAGCAGGAGTCGAATCACGAGTCTTAGCGGATCTCGTTTGTTCCTGCGTTTCGTTCATCTGCCGCAGATAAAGCGCGGGTGGCGACGGTTCCGCAGGGCAGGAGCTGGCGCCCGCTACGCCGCGTAGTCGGATTCAGCCAGGGCTCCCGGTCTGGGACGCCGCTGTCGGCCTGATCGCCCGGGCCTGGCGGCTGCGGGTGTTCGAATTCGGCCAGGACAATGCGATTGTCCTACTGAACAGCCGATGCGCCTGACCAGCGGTATGGGACGGCGGGAAGTCAGCTCCGAGCGAGGGTCCTCTTATTCCCCCGGTGTCGTGATCAAGGCAGCCTTCCAGATTCCGCGACTGGCCTTGTTAGATGCGCGGAACTCGGCCTGCGCCCGTGCGGAGGCACCCTCGTGGTGCATGTCTCTCCTTGATCCACTATGCGGGCCGAGCATCAACGAATTCCTGACAGGTCCCATGTGGACCGCCTGCAGCCGCCGTAATTGATCATCTGTACTACGGTTCCCGCTGTCCGACCCGCACTACGAAAGGCTTACATGATCAAGAAATGGGTAACCCGCGTCGGGCTGACGCTCGCGGTCAGCGCAGGCACGGTCGTCGGCATCAGCAGCCCCGCTCTCGCGGGCGACACCTATCTGCTTCTGTCGGACAGAGATGGTCGTCAGGTGGCACATATGGTCCACGTTGACGACGGCGACGTCTTCAAGATCTACGACGACCAGGCGGACGGCTATGGCCCGACAGGCTACCTGCAGGTCTGGACCCCAACAGCGGCCGACTTCGTGACGGTGAGGTCGAAACACAACGGCGCCGGTGACGGGAATCCGGTCAGTTTCCAGTTCGACGTACTCGAAGGCATCCCATACCGCATGAGGCTCTGTCACCAGATCGCCGGCTGCTACAACCAGCCATTCCACGAGTAGTCACCGAGCTCCGCTACCCGTCCGGCCGCCAGTCGGCCGGACGGGACTACCACAACACACAGCCTCCCGCCCGTCGTGGGTCATGAGAGAGTCACGAAATGACCACAACGCCACCCATCGAGAGCGTCCGGGTCCTCCATCGCTCAGGTCAGTGGTGTCCCGGCCGACGAATCGGCGAGGTTGTCGCCTACGACGTACGGATCCTGCCCGAATATCAAGTGCTTGGACGTCCAACCATCGATCGCAGCTACCTGCTGCTGGACCAGGGCGTTCAGCTGACGAGGCCCGTTGTGTTCGAGGGCCCAGTAGAAGGCTGGTGGTACATCGACCTTGTCGAGGTCGAACTCACCGAGGCTGGACTTATCGTCCATGACCTCTACATAGACTTCCTGATACCGCCTGGCGCTGATCGCTACCACGTCCTAGACCTCGACGAACTTGGTGATGCCCTCAGCCAGGGACAGATCACAGCCGCCCAGTGCGCCTCGGTCCTCAGCAGAACGCAACGCTTCATCGACCGGCACCTGCGCGCTACCGAGAGGGGTTCCGTCGATCCTCCTCACCAGTTTCCGCCGGAAAGCATCGCCGCGCTTGAGCCGCTTCCTTGCTTCCTTGAATGATCCCGAGGACCGACACGCCGCGGGTCGAGGTTCGCTCACCGGGCCTGCGCCCACGACCGCTCGACGACTTCCGGTACAGGCTGGTAGCCGTAATGACGGCGGCATGGACGTGATCCTGTCCTCGTCCGGTGAATGGGGACGTTCTGCGTGCCCGGCATCGCGACTGGTTGTCCACACCCGGCCGGACTGTAGCGCCCATAGCCGCGCCGTGGGCGGTGGCGAGGCAAGTCGGAGATCGCCCCGCTAGTGCAGTCGCCGTAGCGCCCGACCGATCGGTTGCCGTACGCGGGGTGGAAGCCGCCGCCACAACCGTCGAGCGAGCCGGGGGCGCGGTGGTGCCACGAACTCGTATGTGGGGCTGGAGTTGAACACTTTGCCGGTTGGCTGGTAGCCGTGCTGGGCGAGCACCTGCCGGATCTCGTCGAACGCTTGTTTGGAGTGGGCCTCCGCGTACACGACTGGCCGCCACCGCGACAGGAGCCGGGGGGCACCGCGCAGCACGGCTGCCTCCATGCCCTCGACGTCCAGTTTCATCACTGCAACGGGCTCGCGGCGCAGAACGTCATCGAGGCGGACGATGGGGAAGTCTTCGCTCGCGGTCGTCGCGTTGGCCATGAAGCCGACCTGGTGCTCCGGGGATAGCTCGTTGGTGGCGTGGCCCTTGCTGTCGGACAGGCCCACCTGATGCACGGTCACCTTCGCGTCGAGTTCGTTCGCGGTGACGTTGCGGCGCACCACCTGCGCGAAGCGGTTGACGGGCTCGAACGCGTGCACGTGCGTGGACTGGCAGAGCGCGGCGAACCACACCGTGTGAGTGCCGAGGTGTGCACCCACGTCGACGTACACGCCAGAGCGGCCGAGGCCGCGAATGTGATTGAGGAACGTCTCCTCGTAGACCTGGCCCTGGTGCAGGGATCGGTAGACGTACGGCGTGTCGACGAAGCCTTGATCGTCGAATTGCAGGCGCACTCCGTGGAGCGTCACAGTCAACATGGCAGGCCCCCAGTAGATGAGATGGCAGTGAGTTCATCGCCGCGACCGTGAGTGAGCCGTTGGCTCAGGTCGTGGCCTCTGCGGTACCTGTCCTTTTCGTACGTTCTCGTTGTCGAGGTGCCCGCGCAGCATACTCGGGTGGAGCCCGGTGCCATCGAATGGGATCGACGTCCGACACGGTACGGGGGCGCGCTGTCATGTCTGGCCCGCGGTTGGTGGGGGTTGGTTACGTGTCGCGCCGGGGCGGGTGTGGATGACATCCGTCCCGGCGCGACAGTTTCAGTGTCTCGGGTCTTTAGGCGTGGGCCAGGGCCGTGATCTGCGCCTGGGTCAGTGTTCCCTGGTAGAGCTTGACGTCGTCGATGCCGCCCGTCCAGAAGTTGACGTTGGCGTTGTTCCAGCGGCCCCGTCCGATGGTGGTCGCGCCCGTGGCGTTCCAGAGCTTCGGTACGGCCTGGGTGCCCTTCAGCTCACCGTCGACGTACAGGCGGGCCTGGCCGGCGGCCTGGTCGTACACGCCGACCAGGTGTGTCCAGCGGTCGGTGGTCAGTGAGCCGGACCCGGCCCGGATGTGGTCGCTGGTGGCGGGGTTGGTGCTTACCACGAACTCCCATTGGACCGGGTCCCCTGAAGCGCGCAGGAAGAACGCGCTGCGCTGCGCGTCGTCCTCTCCTACGGCGTTGGGGAAGGTGGTCGGCGAGGTCACCTTCACCCATGCCGCGACGCTGTAGGAGCGGTCTGTCTGCAGTGCTGACGGGGCCGCGTTGGCTTCCCCGGTTGTGCCGTCGAATGAGACTGCGCTGCCCGAGTGGCCTGTTGTCCAGGTGTACCCGCCTTTCAGCGTCGCCGGGCGGCCGTTGCCGGTGGCGTCGGCCAGCGTGGCGCCGCTGTTCTCGTCGGCTGACCACGACGCGACGAGGCGCGCGGCGGGAGCGGCGACAACGGTGCCGTCGGGGGCGAGCGCGGGGACGGCCCATTGCTGATTGGCCAGGCCGTGGCAGGGGCCGGTGTAGAGCGGCGTCGTACCAGGAGTGTCCAGGCAGGTGTTCAGATGCGGCGCGTACAGCGTGCCGTTCGACCGCAGCGAGTACTGCTGGTTGCTGGTTCCGTTGCAGGTCCACAACACGACGTACTGGGTGGTGCTGCTACGGGCGGGACCGTTCATATCGACGCACATCCCGTAGATCCGCAGGGTCCCGTCGCCTGGCATCGTGACCTGCTGGGAGCCGAGCTTGTTGCATGCAGCCGTCTGCAGTTGTGCGCCTTTGGCGGTGCTCTGGTCGACGACGTCCACGCACATGCCCTGGTATCCGATCACCGGGCCGAAGCGGGCCTGGGCGGCCGGTACCGCCCACTGCTGGTTGGCCCGGCCGTGGCAGGGGCCGGTGTAGAGCGGCGTCGTACCAGGAACGTCCAGGCAGGTGTTCAGACGCGGCGTGTACAGCGTGCCGTTGGGTTGGAGTACGTACTGCTGGTTGCTGGTTCCGTTGCAGGTCCACAACACGACGTACTGGGTGGTGCTGCTACGGGCGGGACCGTTCATATCGACGCACATGCCGTAGATCCGCAGGGTTCCATCGCCCGGCAGGGTGAACTGCTGCCCATCGCCGCCGGTGCAGGTGGCCGTCTGCAACTGCGTGCCCTGCACTTTCTGGGCGCCCACCACGTCGACGCACATGCCTTCGTAACCGACGATCGGTCCGTAGCGTGCGGCCGGCGCGTCGACCCGGACCCGGATGTTGCGGTATGTCACGTCCGCCCCGTCTGGATTGCTTTGAATGCCGATGAAGCCGGGGTCGAGCAGCCTGGTGTTCGGCACGACGTAGTCGTTGACGACGGTGTCGTTGAGTAGGACGGTGATCCGTTTTCCGCTGACTTGGATCTCGTAGCTGTTCCACGTGCCGGGCGCTTTCGCCGCCTGCGCCACGGGTGCTTTGAGTGATGAGATGGCCCCGGTCGCGAGGGTGGCGGCGCCGCCCGGGCTGATCTGTACCTCGACGCCGGTGGTGCCCGGCGCCTTGGGGTCGTCTGCCGGGTTGGCGAAGCCGAGCAGCACACCGGAGTCGGCGGTGTTGCTCGTCGCCTTCCAGTCCAGCCGCAGTGTGTACTGGGCGGGGAGATGTTCGGTCGGGTACCAGCGCAGGGAGCCGGTGGTCGTCGCCGACGTCTCGCAGTTCGCGTCCGTCACCGTACCGGCGCCGACCAGACGCCATTGCTTGCTCTGCGGTGAGCGCCCGTCGTACATGGGCGTGAAGCCAGCCTCGGCGTCGATGGCGCAGGAGCCGGTCTGCGCCTGCAGGGCCGGACCACCGGCGAAGTAGCCCGTGACGGCGACGACGACCTGGGTGCCGCCCGCGTCGTTGCGGATCTTCACCTTGCCGCTGCCGCCGGAGCGTGGCACGGACGCGCCTGCGACGGTGGCACCCGAGTCGATACCGGCAATCCCAGCCAGGCCTGACCAGCCACGTTCTGCCGGGCCGAGGGACAGCGACGTCGCCCCGTCACTCTGCCCGGTGACGGCGAGCACCGGCGCGGTAACCGAGTGCGGTACCCCTGCGACGTCGCTGACGGACACGGACGCCGTGCCACCCTGGGCGACAGGGCCCAACTGCCCGCCCGTGCCGGTGCGGGTGTCGAGAATCTTCGTGGCGAACCGCAATGGCACGTACCGCGCCCCGGAGCCGGCGGCGAACCAGCCGACCAGGTCCACGCTCACCTGGGCGGTGCCCGACTGGTTGCGAATCCGGATTCCCCCGTCGTCACCGATGCCGGTCAGCGCCAGATTGCTGCGCACGCGGTTGACGTCGGTCTCCAGCGTGCCGAACTGGCCTGGCTGCACCTGCGGGTAGACGCTCAGGTTCGTCGCGGCGCTCGCCTCGGTCACGGTGATGTTGACCAGGACCGCCGTGGCGGTCTCAGGCACGCCGGCGACGCCGCGGACCGGCAGTGTGAACTGTTCTCCGGCTCCGAAGGCGGCGTTGTGCCCGCCGACGGTGCCGCGGGTGTCGAGGATCCGCTGCGGCGCGTCCTTCGGCGTGTAGGTACCGGAACTGGCCGGGCTGAAGTAGCCGAGCAGGTCCACGTTCGCGTTGGCGGCGCCGGCGTCGTTGCGGATGGCGATGGTGCGGGCCACTGACAGCGGCACGATTGCCATCGCCGTCCGCGTCTCGTTGGCCGCCAGCTCCACCGTGGACACGCCGCTGTAGGAGTCCACGTCGCGGAACAGGTCGATGTGTGTCCGGTTGGCCGACGAGCCGGTGACGTTGACGGCCACCGCCGTGGCGTCGCCGGGCAGGTCCGCGACCGGGAGTGTGAAGACCTCGCCTGCGGCCAGCGGCGTGTTGTGCCCGCCAAGCGTGGTCGTGGTGTCCAGCAGCCGTCGTGGCAGTTGAAGCGGCGTGTAGCCGCTCGTTGCCGGGGCCTGCGCGGCACCTGGAGCACCCATCGCGAGCAGCCCGTGCCCCCACTGGTTGTCGAACTTGGCGGGTTTGGTGCGTTCCTCCAGCAGTGCCTGGATCTGTCCGGGGTCGAGTTGCGTGTTGGCGCCTTTGAGCAGGGCCGCTGCGCCGGTGACGTGCGCGGCACCGACCGACGTGCCGGCGAACGTCGGCGCCGGGCCGAAGGTCATAGAGCTGACACCGGATTGACCGACGATGTCGGGCTTGGTCCTGCCGTCCACGGTCGGGCCCTGCGAGCTGTAGTCGTCCACCCGGCCACTGCCGACCAGGCTCGCGCCCACCGCCATCGCGTACGGCGACGACGCCGGCTCCAGCACGCTGCCAGCGGCTACGGGGTAGGAGAGGCTGGTCGCGTCGCCCATCACGTACAGATCGGCGCGGGTGTCCGGGTAGGACGCCCGGGCCGCCGTGTAGATCCAGTAGGTCTGCGCGCCGCCGGACTTGTTGTCGATCGTGACTTGCTCGGTGGGCGCCAGCGGCTGCGCGGCGTCCGCCTGCGCGTTGGTGGACTGCGCGACGATCGCGGCGTCGCCCGGCCCGGTGGGCTGCCGGTTGTTGGACATCACCACGAGGTCGAGGTCTTTACGGGTGGTCGGCCAGCCGTCCCATTTCAGGCTGACCGTGGCGGTTCCGCCGGCGGGCACGGTGAAGCCGTTGCTCTCCGCTGTGCCGTTGACCTCGACGTAACCGTCGGCGTCGGCGTCGGCCGCCGTTCCCGTCCAGTGCAGTTGGGCCTGGTTGCCCGCCGCCGCGACCCACAGCACGCCCGCCTCACGGGACTGCTGCACCACCGCGGCCGGGCTGCCCGCCGGCCCGCTACCGTCGCCGCGGCCCGTGTTCGGGAAACCGATCGCCGCGTTGATGATCTGCACGCCCTGCTGCGTCAGCCACCCGACGGCCGAGGCGAACGTCATCGAATCCGGCGCGCATGCCAGGTAGAGGGAGGCACCGGGCGCCATGTCATGCACGACCTCGGCCACCGCCGTGCCATGCGGGGAGGCGTTCTCCGCCGGGCAGTCCACCGAATGCAGCGCCGCATCGTTGGGGACCTCACCCGCGGTTTGTGCGTCCGTGAGGCCGTCGAAGCCGACGTCGATGACGCCGATCTTGACACCAGCCCCGCCGTCACCGGCGCGGACCCATGCGCCCGCCCCGGACGCCTCCACACCCTCGGACGTGACAGCAAGCGGGAACGCCTTGTCCGGCTGACGCACCTGGGCGACGCCAGGCCGCCTCGCCAACCTCACCAGCGCCGAGCCTGGCACGGCCGCACGGACCCGCTTGCCGTTGCTCTGCAGAACCTTGCCGTTGACCGCGGTGACGGCAGCCTTCGCCGCGGCGAAGGACTTTCCCTCGACGTAGACGAAGGTCCGTCCGGCCTTGTCCGTAGCCGGTGTCGCCAGCCGCGCCTTGGCGCGCCGAAATCGCGTGTCGCCGGTCGCGGCGAGCAGGCCGACATCCAGAGCGCGCGGCACATCGGGCTGGACGTACCCGGCCCCAGAGGTCGCTCCTGTCGGCGTGGGTGCGGGCGCCGACGGATCGGCGTGTGCCGGACCGGCCGCCCCCGCCCATACCAACGTGACAGCCGCGACGATGGCATTGCCCCGTGTGAACCTTCTCAACGCAGCCTCCCCAGGCGGGCACCGCTAGCGGCACCGACGTTCCCCAAATGATCAGGTGTGGTACTTCGAGCTCAGATAGCTGGCGGAAACGGAATCCGGTCTGGATAGGTCAGGAAATCGAGCAGAAGGCGGATGCCGAGTTGTGGTATGCCACGGAGACGCGCAGGGAAGCGTCGATAATCCTGTCTCCCGTTCGTCGAAGTCATTTTGATCCAGCAGAGGTGTCCGCCGCCGTCCGGTCGATTGGCTCCGAGGTCACGGCCGAGCGGAGGGTATTCGCCGACTGCGCCCGGCGCGGACACTGCCGACGCGGCAGGGCTGACGGTCGCGACGCCCCCGATGTGAGACTCCTCAGCACAGCCTTCCCGTACGTGGCGACGGTCAGGCCGGCGGCGGAATCAGAACTCGTTCCGGATGGGTCGCCAACTCCAGCAGGAACCGCGACGCGGACATCTTGTATGTGACGGAAGACCGGAGGGTTTCGTCGACGACGACGACCGGCCAGCGCTTCGGCTCGTCCTCGGGAAGTGGCACCCAGCACAGGTATCCGCCGTTTTCCAGCCGGCCCCAGGGGATGAGTCCGTCGGCCTCCGGGTGGACCGTCCCGAGTGGACCGCCGCTGGCGGCCCGTTCGGCTTTGACGCGATCGCTCAGCGCGGCGAGTTCGGCGAAGAAGTCGGTGCCGGAGCCGTCTGGCGCGGACACCGTTGCCGGTCCGATCCTCAGCGCGCCGAACTCGCCCACCAGCCGCGCGAAGTCCGGCGGGAGCGCGCGCTTCATCCGTGTCAGCACCGCGACCCAGTCGAATCCGGGAATCGGGGTGCCGGAGACCCGCGAGCGCAACTCGGCGACCGCGTTGACCGGCTCGGCGAGTGGGCCGGCCGGAACGCCGTCGAGCCAGTATTCGGCAGCGGGTCCGGCACCGCGCGCGCCGGGCACCGGATTCTCCGGCCAGAAGACCGGCGGCTGGACTTCTTCGGCGACGTACGCAAGCTCGGTGACCGGTGTCGGGACCTGCAGGGTGGCGGTGAGGAATGCGGCGGTCGACAGGTCGTAGTGGCTCCATCGGTCGACCGCCGATGGGCATACCACCACGGGCCATTTGTCCGGGTCCTCGTCTTCGGTCGACCAGCAGAGGATGGGACCGAAACCGACGGTGGCCCAGGGTAGGAGGCCGTCGGGTTCCGGGTAGACCGGCATCGGTTCGGCGAGATCGCCAGCGCGGTCGCGAACGATGTTCGCATGGGCGGCCACCGCCCGCCGGTATTCGACCGGATTCGCGAATCTGCCGGGGTGCAGGATTCCGAATTCGGATTGGAACCACCCGGGCGGGAACGCCTCGACAATCTGGCGAAACTCGCTCGGATAGCGTACACCGACCGTCGCCTCCAGTGACCCCCAGTCGTAGGGAGCCACGGGCGCGCGCCAGTTCAGCAGTCCCTGCAGAGCCTCGACGTTCGCATTTGTCATTTTCGGTTGTCAATCCTCACGACTATCGGTGGTCCCCAGTCGGAAGCCACGATGATACGTAGATACACCGGTACGGGATTGTCGCCGGAGTATATCGGCTCGACACGATAGTAAATCGTGGCTCCGCCGTCGACCCATGCTTTCACCACTTTTTCTACCCCGTAGTACATAGCGCTCGAGTTCACCTTGTGCTGCCAAATCGGCACGATATTGCGGGGGTCTGTACCGCTACCGCCGAGGCTCTTGGCGATCAGGTGTCCCTTCGCCATCCCGATCCCCTTCTTGTAGCCCGGTGGGCTGAAGGTGGCTGAGCTGCCGCCCGTTGGCACCGAGCCGCGGTAGCACGCTTCCGCACCGGATGCCCTGAACTCCTCGTCGAGGTCGAAGTAGTTGATCGGCTGGGCCGGGTTCCAGTTGCCGTTCAGGCAGTCGTCACGGTCCTTCTTGTAGTCGTCCACCTCTGGGTCGTTGGCGCCGTCCCAGATGTGCAGGCGGTCGTTCAGGAAGGCCTCGCCGACCTCGACTACCCAGATGCCGACAAAGTCGGTCGCGGCCTGCAGAGCGCCGGTGATCGCCGTCGCGGCGGCAGTCATCCCCGGACCGGGGTCGATCCTCCTCAGGTTCGGACGGTCGATGCGGATCCGCGGGACTCGTGGCTTGACGGTCTGCGCCGGTGGTGGCGGTTTGACCGCGATGAACAGCGGCGGGATCCACGGCGGAGGCGGCGGCGGGGGCGGGGGTACGAAAAATGGCGCCCACGGCCCATGATTGTTCCCGTTGCCGCCGCCGGTCGACCACTTGGACTGTTCGTACTGCCTGGACAGTGTGGACGCATCGCCCCAGCCCTGGGTGGCCGGGTGGTTGTAGCACGAGGGTGGTGTGGTCATCGAGCATGCGCTGTCGCCGAGCGGGTCCCCCTGGAACCAGTCCTCGAAGAAATCGATCGTGCATTCGATTTCGCCCACGCATATCGTGAAGTCGTCGTCTGGGACCCAGGGGGTGCCCCCACCGCCCTCAGTTGTGCCCTTCGCGTTGTGGCCGCTGGGATCGGTGTTGCCGATCGGATCGCCGGCGCCGAAGGCGTAGCGGTTGGCGTTGCCGTCGGTGTCCGGCGCGTTGGTCCACGTGTCCCGGCTCTGGAAGCCGCCGGTCTGTGGGTCGTACCAGCGCGACGACATGTCCACGGCGCCGGTGTCCGGGTCGGTCCACGCGCCCTGGTAGCCGAGCGCCGGAGTCGCGCCGGTGGTGGTGGTGACCTGACCGAACGGGTCGTATGCCTGGGTGTCTCCTGCGCTGGCCGACAGGTACCTGCCGGTGATGTCCCCGTGCTGGTCGGCGTAGAGCATACGGCCGGTCGAGGCGCCCGCGGTCTTGTCGGAGAACGGCTGGTTGAGTGCGTCGCGGCTGATCACCGACGTACCGTCGGAGACCACGTCGTTGGAGAGTCCGGCGTAGGCGAATCCGCCCTGCCCGTCGCGGGTGGTCACCCGGTTCAGCGCGTCGTAGCCGTACTGGGTGGAGCCGTCGGCGGTCATCCGCTCGAACGCGTCGAAGCTCAAAGCACGGCTGGGCGAGCCGTTTTTTGGTGTGACCGACTTGAGTGTTCCGCGCGGCGAGTACGTGTAGGTGTTCGCGCCGTCGTCGGTCAGCTGGTTCTGTTCGTTGTAGATCGATGTGGCCGGACCCGCGGTGGTCCGGTTGCCGGCGTCGTCGAAGGCGTACTGGGTGGTGGCGCTGCCGCTGGTCCAGTTTTTGAGCCGGCCGACGCCGTCGTAGGTGTAGGTGTTCGGTGTGTTCCCGGTCGGCTGGAGTGAGGTCTTGCTGGTGACGTTGTCGTCCTTGTCGTAGCCGTAGGTGGTGCCGAGCACGACACGCGGCGGCACGCCCGTGTTGACGGTCTGCAGGACGCTGTCGGAGGCGACGCGGTTGAGGTCGTCGTAGGTGATCAGCCGCTTGACGGTTTTGCTCACCGCGCGGTCGGTGATGGTGCCGAGCAGGCCGCCGGTGTCGTAGGCGTAGTCGACGGTCCGGCCGGTGATCGGGTCGGTGTAGGACAAGGGCCGCCCGGCGGCGTCGTAGTCGAACAGCGCGGTGCCGGCGCTGTCGGTGCGGGTGCGCGCCAGGCCGTCGCCGGAGTACGTCATCGTGGCGGTGCCGGCAGCGCCGGTGCTGGACACCAGGTCACCGCGGTCGTCGTATCCGTAGGTGCTGTCGCCGGCGGCGCCGCCGACGGTGACGGTCCGCCCGTCCGGGTCGTAGCCGAGCACCCGGTCCGGGGTGGCGGCCTCGGCGCCGGCGCCGTGCTCGCGGTAGGGCCGGCCCTGGGCGTCGTAGTCCACGGTTTGGGTGACCCCGCCGGGTAGAGTCCTGCCGACCTTCCGGCCGGCGTTGTCGTAGCGGTCGGTCCAGGTGCGCCCGGCCGGGTCGGGTGTGGTGGCGGTGGCCGGCTCGACGGTCGATTCGGGTAGTCCCCACGGGTTGTATGTGTATGTGGTGACGTGGTTGTTGCCGTCGACGTAGCGGGTCTGGTGCCCGGCCGGGTCGTATCCGGTCTGGATCGTGATGCTCTTGGTCGCGTCGACCGTCGAGGTGTGCGTGGTCTGCCGGTCCGCGGCGTCGTAGGTGAACGTGCTGACCCGGCCCTCGCCGGTGGTCAACGTCTTGGTGTTGCCGTTGGGGTCGAGCTCTGCGCTGGTGGCGCGCAGCACTGTGGCGCCGCGGCTCTGCGACGCGCCGACCGCACGGCCGAGCAGGTCGTAGTCGGTGGTCGTGGTCAACCCGGTCGGGTCGATCTGGTGCAGCAGGCGCCCGGCGATGTCGTAGCCGATGGTGGTGACCCGCTGGGTGGGGTCGGTCACCTTGGTCGGCTCGCCGGCGGTGTTGTAGGACATCAGCGAGGTGTGGCCCTCGGGCGTGGTGACCTTGGTGGGCCGGGAGCCGTCGTCGTACTCGTACTGGGTGATGAAGTACGAGGTCGGGCCGGGCACCCGCTCGACCGCGGTGCTCGTCACGGTGTCGCCGAGCTCGTCGTAGGTCGCCTGGGTCTGTGCGCCGCTCGGCGTGGTGGTGGCGAGCAGTTCGTTGGCGCGGCTGTACCGGTAGATGGTCGTGGACGGCTGGTCGCCGACCTTGGGCGCGGTGAGCGTGAGCATGTCGCCGTACGGGTCGTAGGTCGCTGTGGTCACCGCGCCCATCGGGTCGGTGGACTTGTTCACGTTGCCCACCGGGTCGTACTCGAGCGAGGTGGTGGGCGTGACCGCGACCCCGCCCGGCGGGGCGTAGGCCGGCTTGGTCACCGTGTCGGCCCGGCCCATCGGATCGTAGTGCGCGGCGGTGACCGCCCCGTTCGGGTCGCGTGCCTGGCTCTGCCCGCCGAACGTGTCATAGCCCAGGGTCGTGGTCGGGCGGACGTTCTTGCTCTGCACGCCGTTGACCCACGTGTCCACGGCCGGCTGCACGATCGTGGATGGCCGGCCGTTCGCGTCGTAGGTGTAGTCGGTGGTCAGCAGCCGCGCGTTCTGCCGGGTGCGGACCAGGCCGCGCTCGTCGTAGTTGACCACCGTGGACAGGGTGGCGCCGGCGCCCAGTTGCGCATCGGTGCGCTGGACCTGGTTGTCCGGGCTGTAGGTGTAGTTGGTGACCTCGGCCCGGCCGGGCTGGGCCGCGCCGGTCGCTTTCACCTGAACGGCGTTGCCGTCCGCGTCGCGCAGATAGTCGCTCGTGCGTTGCAGCGTCGCCGGATCCACCACCCGGCGGGCGACCAGGCCGGCAGGATCGTAGGTGTACGCCGTGGTGACGCCGCGCTGGACGTACTGGCTCACGTTGCCGGCCGGGTCGTAGCTGCTTTGAGCCAGCAGCACGCCCCTGGTGGTGCCGTCGCTCTGGCGCACTTTGTCGCGGGTGACCGACGCCGGCAGGTTGTCGTCGTAGTACGTGTACGAGGTCACCCGGCCGCTCGCGTCGGTCACCGACGCCAGCCGTCCGGCCGGGTCGTAACCGCGCCACTGCAGTGTGAGCACGGTGGCCGACGAGTCCTGCGGGTCCACCCCCTTGCCCTCGGCCAGGCTGGTCAGTGCGCGGCCCAGGTCGTCGTAGACGTCGGTCCAGATGATGCCGGCCGCGTCTTTTCGGGAGACCCGCAGCCCGTCGGCGGAGTAGCTCATCGACTCGGTCGTGGCGTCCGGGTAGGTGGTCAGCGACAGCCGGTCATGCGCGTCGTACGCGTACCTGGTGACACGCGCCGCGTCTCCGCCCGAGGCCACCGGGGTGGTGTCGGCTTCGGTCCGCGAGATCGTGTTGCCGTCGCCGTCGTAGCCGTAGGTGGTGGCCTTCTGGTGGGTCACGCCGGTGACCGGGTTCTTGACCGCGGGCTCGGTGACGGTCGCGATCTGCGAGCTCGCCGTGTACGTGTACGCGGTGGTGGCGAAGACCGCTGCGCCGCCGTTCGCCGTCGTCGTGCTCTTCACCCGGCCGAGGTTGTCGTAGCCGTACGTGGTGTGCAGATCGGTGGCCGATGTCTTTTCGGCCAGATCGCCGTTCGAGCGGTAGTCGTAGGTGGTGATCTGCCCTCGCCGCCCGGTCCGCTGGACGAGCAGGCCGGCCGGTATCTTGCCACCGCCCTGCGCGGCCTGCGATCCGTCCGCGTAGGTCCACGTCTCGTAGGGCGCCGTGGTCACGCCCGCCGGTTTCGGAGAGGTGGTTTTGACCAGCCGGCCGGCACTGTCGTAGTCGTAGGACGTCCGGTAGGTGATGTCGTCCGGGCCGCTCGACCGGGCGTCCGACTTCGACAGGATCTTGTCGTTGCGCGGATCCAGCGGATCTGCGGGGTTAAGGAAATAGGCGGAGTAGGACATGTTGCAGGAGTTCGCCGCGCGGCATGTCGTGGTGGACAGCACGTTGCCGCGGGTGTCGGTGGTGAACGCCGTCTTGTGGCCGTTCGCGTCGATAAAACTGTCGAGGAAACCGGCGGCGTTGTAGCCGTAACGCTCGGTGGCACCGTTGTGCGCGATCGACTCCAGCCGGCCGCCGTGCGACACGTCGACGGTGTAGACCCAGTTCGGGTACGGCCCGCGCAGCGTGATCGTGCTCTGCACGCCGTTGGGCTGCGGGGCATCCAACGTCCAGGTGCGGCCCCAGCTGTCGGTCAGCGTCCGGACCCGGTCGGCCAGGTCGTCGTAGGTCAACTTGGCGTAGCGGCGCTGGTCCTGCGGCAGCACGATGCCGGTCAGCACGCTGGTGGCCGCGGCCGCGGCGTAGTGGTTGGCGACCGCCAGCGCTCCCAGCGGCTCCTGGTACAGCGCGACCTCGTCGATGCCGCCGTCGAAGTAGAAGTCGCCGCCGTTGGTTGCCGGCCAGTCCTTGCCGTTGCCGGCGCCGACGGTCAGCTGGATCTGATCACGGTGGTCGACCGCACCCTGCGCGGTCAGCGTCTGCGCTCTGCCGTCGACGTACAGGGTCTGCACGTTGATCGCGGCCGACAGCACGGCGTGGTGCCACTTGCCGTCGTTCACCACGGCGTCGCTGACCGCCTGGCGCGGGCCGTCCGGTTTGGGCACCGAGAACCCGGCGTAGAGCAGGCCGTCGACGCCGACGTACATGATCGGGGTCCAGCTGGTCGCGCCGGTGGCAGGGAACGGCTGGCCGTTCTGGTAGCTGAGCAGCACACCCGAGTCGGTGGTGCGGAACCACAGCTCGACCGCCCCGGACATGGTGTCGCTGGTCAGCTTGGCCGGCAGCTGGACCCGGCTGCTGACGCCGTCGAACACGCCCGCGTGGTCGCTGGTGCCGCCGATGGCGCCGTCCGCGCCGAGCACCACGCCGGTGTACGAGCCGGCGTCACCGCCGGCCACCCGGGCGGTGGCGTTCACGGCGGACGGGCCAGACGTCTCGCCGAGGCGCCAGTAGCCGCGGGGGCTGTCGTCGAGTACCGCGCTGCGGTAGTGCGAGGCGTTGCCGTACTCATAGCTGGTGCAGTTCGGTGCCGGATCCGGCCCGCACACCGACACGAGCCGGTCGCCGGTGTACGAGTATGTCCAGGTCGGTCCGCCGTTAGCCTGCACCGTCGAGACCCGCGCGTCCTGCCAGGTCAGGATCAGCTTGCGTCCGGTGGTGTCGTTGGTGATTTCGACGACGTGGTCGTTCGTGTCGTAGCGCAGCGTTTCGGTCAGGCCGTCGACGTCGGCCAGCGTGGCCAGCCGGCCGAGTGCGTCGAAGATCCAGCGGGTGCCGGTGGCGTCGCGCAGTGTCCAGGTCGCGGTGGTGCTGGTGCGGACCAGCGTCAGCGCCTCGCCCTGCGGCGGTGCGTACGTGCCGTCGGTGTTGCGGCCGAACCGGACCTGCCGACCGCTGGGCAGCGTGATCACCGCGCTGGCCAGATTGTCCGGCGTGCCGCCGACCTTGTCCTCGGCCAGGCGGGTGTCGACCCGCGACGCCCAGCCGGTGCCGAAGGCGGTGTCGCGCCGCGGGTCCAGGCTGTTGTAGGTGCGGGTGATGGTCAGGTCCGGCCCGACCGTCGGCACCGATGCGTCTGTCACCACGCTCGAGTAGTTGCCGATGCCCGGATCAACGCCGGGCGCCTGCACCGTGTCCGGATTGCCGGCCAGGTTGGAGGTGATCTCCGGCTGCGGCACCCGCGTGGTCATCATCAGCGGTCCGGTGTAGGGCCCGGTGCCGATCCCGTCGTTCGAGCGGACCCACCAGTAGTACGTGTTCGACCACTTCAGCGCCGGTGGTGTCCAGGTGTGCCCGGTGAGCCCGGACGACACGCAGTCGACCGGCTTGTCCGGCGTACCGGAGCAGATCTTGAAGTCGTACCTGAGGGTGGCGCCGGCCGGCCAGCTGTCCGGGTCGACGCCCTCGGCGTACAGCGTAGGGGTGATCGACTCGATCTCGCCGCCGTTGCCCGGCTGCTCGTAGTTCACCGCAGGCAGGACGTTGTTGACCTTGATCGGGAGGGTGCCGTACGGAACGCCGTATTCGGTGTGGAAGTCCTTGCCCGCGCTGTCGAACATGGACACCTGGACGGTGTAGTCGCCCGGGGCCACGGCCGGGATCGGCACCTTGATCGTGGCGGTGCCCATCGGCGCGACGGACGAGCCCGGTGCGACCTTCGCCGAGGTGGCCACCACTGTGGAGCCCTTGAGCACGCTCAACCCGAGCTTGAACGAGCCGTTCGCCGGCCAGGTACTCGACCCCTGGTTGGTCACCTCGGCGGTGAGCTGGCCCGCGGTCACGTTGGTGGGCAGCAGCACCTCGTCGGCCGAATAGGCGGCGCCCTCGTTCGAGTAGGTGATGTCCAGGTGCGGCTTGTTCGCGCTTTCCGCCGCCGCGAACCGCTTGAACTGGGCAGAGGACTGCTCGTTGGCCGCGCGCACGCTGAGGCCGTAGAAAGAGCTGCCGTGCGTCCATTTGGTGGCGTCGTCCGCGTTGATCGCCAGCGACTCCCAGTCCGGCCCGCACGAGGAAGACCCGCCCATGTGCGCGAAGGACCGGGTTTCGTACGCGCGGTTGACCGAGGCCCCCGGCCAGCGCAGCGAGGATCCCGACCACGACTGGCTGACCTGGAACAGCGTCACCGGCGTCGGCGTACATGAGCTAGCCCAGGTGTCGTAGAGCGTCAGCGCGGCGCCGTTCACGTACTTGTTCTTCAGCGTCCCGCTCGCCAGGCCGCTGAAGTTGAGGTACGCCCGACCGATGTGCGCCCCGCCGTCGTCCGAGCCGACCCGCAGGTCGGGTGAGGCGGACTCGTCGCCCTGGCCGGACATCACGAACGTGTCGTCGCCGGCGTTGATCTGACTGGCGGCGATCTGCGCGGTCAGCGTGCCGTCCGCGTTCTGGAAGATCCGGGTGGCGGCGTCCGGCGTCGCGACGAGCTTGCTGGTCTTCGCGTCGTAGCCCTTGACCGCGCCGACGCGGCTCATCTTCGGCTTGGTGAGACGTTCGCGGGCCGGACTCACGCGCGCGACTTCGGGCAATGGGAGGCGATGCGGCACCGCACCGGTCGGCGCGGCCGGCCTGCGCCCGGCGACGGCGAGACCGGCGTCGGTCGCCGAGGCGGCAACCTGGTGGTCACCGGACGACGGCGCCTTGCCGCGGCGCTGCTGCGGCGGGGAGGACGAGGCGCCGGCCGGGCGGCTGTGCTGGCCCGGATCCGCCGCCCACGCGGGCGCCGCGCCGCCCGCTGCGACGGCGAGCACACAGGACAGAGACAACGCGACAGTACAGCGCCACGCGACCACAGTTCTCCCCCGTACGGTCACGGCCTGCGCAACCGGTTCAAACGAAGCACGGCGAGGTCAGCCACCGAGACTCAGCGACTTTCAACCGAGCAAGATCCCCGCAGCATATCGAAGCCCATCGACATTGTCGGGCATATATCAACCGCTGGACTCAGCAACACGCCGCACCGGGGACATCGCTTGGGCTCCGCAGGGCGGCCAACGGCCGAGCGCGCCCGGACCAGACGGCAGATCCGGCACTATCTGCCCTACAGAAATTGGAAACGTGCTCAGGCTTGGATAGCCGGTGCGGTGCCGGCCCGGAGGCCGCGGTTGCAGCGACTCATCGATGTCGCCGGCAGCATCACCTTCTCGGCCTTGCCGCCTTGCCAGATGATCGCCTGGAAGCCGCCGGGGTTCCTGCCGGTGACGGTCGAAACAGCGTTCAGCGCGCGTCGGTGGACAGCCCGCCTGCGGCGATCGACGCGCCGGCGACCGGCCGGCACGGCGCCCGTTACCGTCTACACGTTCAACGCAGTGGACGTCCGGCCGACGATCACCGATAGAATGTTGCGTTGATCGCGAATCTGGCGCCGCTTGCGGGAGGTGGTTGGGGTCGTGCCCCGTTACCCGGCGACACCGGGACCGCCGCCAGTCGTGCAGGGCGTTCAGCCGGAAATCGGCGACAAGCTTCAATGCCTGATGTGCGGCAGCGGGTTTTCCCAGCTCGGCCAACATGTCGTCGCCAAACACAAGATCAGCGCTGACGACTACCGAGCCCGGTTCGGGCTACCCGCCACTCGTGGTCTGCACAGCAGCCGAATCCGGCAGGCCCGTGCCGTGCGAGGCCGAGCACAGTGGCAGAGCGACCCGCAGGTCCGACTGCGGCTGCAGCCGACGCGTACCACCGCGCAAGAGCGAATCGCGAAATCCACCGCGACCCGCAGGGCGACGCTTTCGCGACCCGGAGTGCGGGCAGCAGGGAAAGTTGCCGGCCAGGTCGCTCACCGGGCGTGGCTGGCGACCGTCGACAGCCGCCTCACGCACGCAGCAGTCGCCGCGGGATTCCGTGGCCTTGCTGCGATGCTCGCCGCCACCGCAGACCTGGCCGCGCATGACGTCGCCCGCATAGTCAACGTCAGCACGCGCCGGATTCAGACCGCCCGCCGCCGGCACCTCGCACCATACGGTGCGGGGCAGCGGCAGTGTCAGGAGTGCAACAACTGGTATCGCGGTCTCGGTCAGCACATCAGCATGGCTCACGGCCTGACCATGACCGAGTACCGCCGCCGGCACCCCCTCGACGCACACGGACTGGAGCGGCAAGC
>Ga0307516_10002661_pt1 | contig 23635 bp, 27 predicted proteins | sample 19_EM_MG_FD_203310 | JGI IMG/M metagenome (GOLD analysis project Ga0307516, IMG submission 203310) | Populus trichocarpa ectomycorrhiza microbial communities from riparian zone in the Pacific Northwest, United States - 19_EM | ecosystem: Host-associated > Plants > Roots > Unclassified | place...
CATGAAAACTTTCAGTAAGTATACATATGCGTGTTTTAGGGAGGTTATAGGAACTGACCCCCAAGGGACCTCTTATCCGAACGATATCCCCATAGCGAGCTTGCCATGCAAAATCGATCTAAGCATTCGAAGTGAATTTCTGTGAAGTTGTTACGATGTATGAGGTCAATGAGGCTTACCTCTCCGGCCGGGGACTGGAAGAACTCGCGATGACATCCTACAAGATTACTTCTGACCAAGTTCAAAACGAGCATCGTTGAATTCGCCTCACCGAGAAGGAACAATTCTGGTTCAGGTCCGGGAACGTTCGCGATAGAAATGCGAGTCAGCCGTCGGTAAAGCTTGACAATAGCTAGGACGGTTAACAATCCCAGAACCAGGATGGATTGGATGTGTTCCATAACAGGCAAGAGTTCTTGCAGCGGACCTTTAGCTACAGCCTTTTAGCGAAAGAAGGGAGTCAGGGAAAAGAATACGATTTCGGATTTGCGTAATCAGTGGAGGTCAGAACTTGACTCATCGGGATTCAGGCTTCAGGAACCACCAAGGACTGGCGATCCGATCCATGGAACTGACCCAGGTACATCCCCACGACTATCCAGGCTCAAAATTCCAGAGGTAAGTTATGCCGCGCGCACACATCCATAGCAGATACGTAGGTCACACGGCATGAAACGTTGCTGCACAAGACATCGACGTCGACGTGGTGGCCTGGTGAAAATTTCTTCCACTGTGTTCCAGTCAGGTAAGGGGACACCTGCGCACGTACACGCTGTTGATGAAGTTCATCAAAAGCGGTGATCGTGCGCTTGGAAAACCCACGGGACAAGGAGTGAGCAATTGGGCCGAATTGGCCGAGCCATCATGTGTCTTTTGGATAAGTAGGTAATAACTGAGGTAGGTGGCCTTTTTGGTGGGTTGTTCCTCGGCGCAAGGAATGGCCTCCCAGGATTTCGAGTCACACATCGTCGGGATCAAATGTCGTGAGCTCCTCCGATAGTTCCAACTGGTCTTCTCAGACATATGCATCGTCCCCATGACGATGCCACTCTTCTGGTGGAGATGGGGCCTGAGGTCGTGAAGGCTTACACCGTATTCCGTGGCAAAATCTCAAAAATATGATACTAATATCAACACTGGACACATACATACTTGATAGCACTAAGTACAACTCTTCTGCAAGATTTACCCTTGGTAAATTCGGTGTCAACCTCACCCTTCTGTATATATGTTACATGGAAATACCTGCACCAGCTGGGACATCATCAATCCGCTTCCCGCGACGCAATTCGGATCCGGAGCGGCATTTGTGCTCTCCTCCCCAATTGACCTTCTATCACAGGGAACATGACACCCGCAGACTCCCTCCTGATATTTCGGGCTTCTGGCGTAAGCTCAAACTCGAAAGAACCTACGAATTCGACGAGAAACGCCTGTATCTCTGCCATGGCGAATTTCCACCCAATGCAAGATCTAGAAAGAAATATAGCAAAGATTGGTTGGGGGTGAACTTGTCGGGGTGATTACGAGTCGAGTTTACGCACCGAACGCCAGCAGAAAAGGTCATGCTAAGCATTGTGGCACAAGGAACGTGAGGATCAGTCAGGTCAAAGTCGGGTAAATATCTATTGCGACTGGAATGACACGTACAGGTTCCCCACGACACCTACGGCGGATGATTTCTTGACTCGGGAATCCAGCCAACGGTCCGGGTCAAAGGTATGAGAATCTTCTCCAAACAATTTTTTATTTCTTGCCGCAAAAAAAAATCGAGGATAAGTGTATTCAATTATCGCAACATTTAAATATAAATACCTGTTGTAAGCCGCGATAGAGGTCGTTATTCGGAGGCCTTTGGGAATGGGAAGGGCAGTCAGTTTCTCGCCGGACGTCGTGACAATAGGTGTCGAAAGCGGTAAAACCTCATTTGCCCCCGCTCGGCGGTACACTGCGGGACCAACAGGGTGGAAGCGGAGTGATTCCTGTGTTCATGGCAAGTGAGAATAACATCAACGAAAAGTATGGTCATGTTTACTTTGATAAAAGCGTTGAGATATGACATCGCCTCGCAATCGGCGAGTGTGAATTCCGAGTCTCCTCGAAGTCGTACACTTTGTCCGACGGATCTAATCTCACGGCGTAACCTTGTCTGTATCGTAGGGTTGCGGGCAACCTCGAGGAACATCCAGCTGAGGGTGTTCGCTACCGTATCGTGCCCCGCTGCCAGCATGGTCCTGATAAACATGAGGACACGAGGGCAGGAATGACATTGATGGGCTCACCGCATCTGGGACAAAATCTCTTCTTCGCTCATCCTCGTCTTCTCATCCTCGGATGCGTTGGCTTTGACTCATCCACAAAAGAGAAAAATTGAGCCTCGCGTTCACAAATAATCACCCCGAAGACGGATCATGTACTCACGTAACAAAGTCATGAGATCTTTAACACCTTCGTTATCGCCATTGAGCAGCGTTTCCGACCTCAACTTCACCAATTCCTTTGCGGTTTGAGTTCCCAATCCGACAGTTGCACGAGCTTGCTTCAATTTTGAACTTGGCAAATGCTCCATGATGAGTGTACTTATGATTCCTGGGAGGTGACCCAAGAAGTCTTGAAGAAATATTTCGGTCCTGGTCGGCCTCCCGAACGTGTTCACCCTATGCCAAAAGAACCCGGGTTAGTCATTACGGCCCGGGGTTAATCGCCTGCGAGAAAAGGTCTGTACTCACGTCAAGTTGATATATGCATTTCCGAGTGGATTATCCGTGTGATCCAATGACCCCAATTCATAATCGAATACCACTGTGGATACCTCACGATTGAGACGGTTTGCCGTGCAGAGTAGACCGATTTTACCGCACCTTTCCCGAGAGAATCGAGAGCTGCGCGAGAAAGGTTGGGAGGAATGTCACATATAATTGATTGATCGCTCGATGTGTATATACTGTTTCTCCACTGACCCGCGAGCTTTGGATGGGAATCGGATACAGACATTATCAATACCCACGCTTGTACGGAGATTTTGGAAGTGACAGACCTTGGAGGAATACGCAAAGAATATGGGAGTGGATGCCTTGACTACCGGTGTAGAGAACCCGGGAAGCAGCACCCTTTTTTGTCTTTTGTGAACATCGCCTGACGGGGTCAAGTTAGGACGATATACACTCAAGTCTCGGAAGTGACCGATATACCATCGGCCCAAACAAGGCCTTGGCCGGAGATGAGCCGGGAACGCGCGCGGCGTTCGGGTGTTTTTGGAAAGTTGTAACCCGACGTTTGGAAGATGTACTGGACAGCTTTGGGATCTGAGATGAGCAGGCCGTCCACCTGTACATGAAAACTTTCAGTAAGTATACATATGCGTGTTTTAGGGAGGTTATAGGAACTGACCCCCAAGGGACCTCTTATCCGAACGATATCCCCATAGCGAGCTTGCCATGCAAAATCGATCTAAGCATTTGAAGTGAATTTCTGTGAAGTTGTTACGACGTACGAGGTCAATGAGGCTTACCTCTCCGGCCGGTGACTGGAAGAACTCGCGATGACATCCTAGACAAGATGACTTCTGACCAAGCTCGAAAGGAGCATCGTTGAATTCGCCTCACCGAGAAAGAACGATTCTGGTTCAGGTCCGGGAACGTTCGCGATAGAAATGCGAGTCAGCCGTCGGTAAAGCTTGACAATAGCTAGGACGGTTAACAATCCCAGAAACAGTGTTGATTGGATGTGTTCCATAGCAGGCGGGAGTTCTTGCAGCGGGCCTTCAGCTTCAGCCTTTTAGCGAAAGAAGGGAGTCAGGGAAAGAGGTCGCTCCAGAATCCGATACCGGATTTGTGGAATCAGACCAAGGACTGGTGATCCGATCCATAGGACTGACTTGGGTACATCCCCACGACCGTCCGGGCTCAAAATTCCAGAGGTAAGTTATGCCGCGGGCAAACATCCATGGCAGGTACGTAGGTCACACGGCATGAAACGTTGCTGCATAAGCCATCGATGTCAATGTGGTGGCTTGGTAAAAATTTCTTCCAGTCACTGAGTCGGACACCTGCGCACGTGCCCGGAGTGCCCCCGCCGCAACTTCATCAGCAGAAACAGCGGGGATCGTGTGCTTGGAAAACCCACGAGACAGGGAGTGAACAATTGGGCCGAATTGGCGGAGCTATCACATTGCTTTTGGATATGTAAGTACTACTGGTGAGAATGCCGCTGCAACGCACGGCAATTTCAGAGTTCGATATGGTCTCAGTGACATGAAGAGCAGAAATTGGGTGGCAAGCGTGGGTTTTGGATGACGGAGGTATAGGGGTGGCAAGGGAGAAGCCCTGCATGGACGCTATACAACAACAGGCATACAAGAGGGCATGGCATACGAAAAATATAAGAAGATCTTGATTAAATTGGAGCAATATACATACATGCGAACGCTGAGGAACAGGCCACATATGGTGATGCGTAGATGGTGGTGCCAGACCAGTCTTGGGATGTCATTGAGGTTGCGATGTATGGACCCGAAAAAGATTTCCGGGTGGGGATGAAGCGGCGACCCAGCCGTCGAGAGAGAGGAGTTGGTCGATGGAAGAGGCGACATGTTGGGCGTCGGTAGTAGAGGTTTCTTTGTGACATCTCAGCAGTACCTCGTCCAAATCCTCACGTCGGAACCGGGGGCGTAAATCATCCGCGGGCAGAACAGTGGTGGAACCACCGGGAACAGGTGAATCACCTCAAGGCGGAAGCCATGGGACTTGGGATCGTCGAAGTTGGAGGCGAAATTATCCTTGCTCGACTGTTGCGCTTCAGGCTAGTGCTATTTGAAATGTTAGATCAAGATAGCGAGTATGAAAAGTCTAAAAGGAGCAGCACTTTCATCAGCAGCAAGCTGGTCTTGGCCGTTATCCGATGCGAAAGGGAAGTCTCCCCGGAAAGCCCTCGGAAGGGGTTTGCACTCAATGTGGGCTCTTCTAGCTTCATATGACTACTCTGACTCATTAAAGGGAAGATATTAGATAAGTTCAACGTGTACTACATAACAGGACGTACAGTGACTGAATAGTTGCTTCCGCTAGGGTTGGGAGGCTTTGCCACACGAGCTGGAAGATGTAGCGTGAGCACTGAGCAGGATATAAGACCCCGATACAAGTAACGACACTGACCATATCTTCGAGGGATGTGGAAGATCATCCTCATCTGAGACAAAGATTCGATGACGAGTTCGGCAGTCTTCTTCTAGCCAGGTAAGCTCAGTAACCGAAGCGGGCAAGCACGATAGATTCCGGAACTTCTTCAAGGTTGAAGAAGCGGTACAGTAAATATATGATGAAAAATCAACGGAAGCCGGTGAGCACAATAGGATTTCTGGCTAGTCTGGTGTCAGGACAATGGGAACAAACAAAACAAAACAAGATCAAAGCATCAAAACCTTAAGCATAATAGATTGCTGCGAGAAAATTTGGCGGGGAATCCTCTGATAAAACCGATTTCTCGTAAACTCGAACTAACTCACGAGGTGGGTGCTGCTAGTCCTAGTCAGGTAGCACGATTGGTGGACAAAGAATGCAAACCAGTCACAGACACTGCAAGCAAAACAGAAACATATATCGGTGATCAAACCGGTCGGCGGTGACTGAGCACGTGGATGGGTGGACGAAAAAAAAGGCGGGGTTCATCTGGAAAGACCGACTTCTCGTGAACTCGAACTCGGAAAAGGGTAGGTGGCCTTTTTGGTGGGTTGTTCCTCGGCGCAAGGAATGGTCTCCCAGGATTTCGAGTCACACATCGTCGGGATCAAATGCCGTGAGCCGCTCCTCCAATAGTTCCAACAGATCTTCTCAGGCATATGCATCGTCGCCACCGACGATGCCAGTCTTCTTGGTAGAGATGGAGCCTGAGGTCGTGAAGGCTTACACTGTATTCCGTGGCAAAATCTCAAAAATATGATACTAATATCAACACTGGACACATACATACTTGATAGCACTAAGTACAACTCTTCTGCAAGATTTACCCTTGGTAAATTCGGTGTCAACCTCACCCTTCTGTATATATGTTACATGGAAATACCTGCACCAGCTGGGACATCATCAATCCGCTTCCCGCGACGCAATTCGGATCCGGAGCGGCATTTGTGCTCTCCTCCCCAATTGACCTTCTATCACAGGGAACATGACACCCGCAGACTCCCTCCTGATATTTCGGGCTTCTGGCGTAAGCTCAAACTCGAAAGAACCTACGAATTCGACGAGAAACGCCTGTATCTCTGCCATGGCGAATTTCCACCCAATGCAAGATCTAGAAAGAAATATAGCAAAGATTGGTTGGGGGTGAACTTGTCGGGGTGATTACGAGTCGAGTTTACGCACCGAACGCCAGCAGAAAAGGTCATGCTAAGCATTGTGGCACAAGGAACGTGAGGATCAGTCAGGTCAAAGTCGGGTAAATATCTATTGCGACTGGAATGACACGTACAGGTTCCCCACGACACCTACGGCGGATGATTTCTTGACTCGGGAATCCAGCCAACGGTCCGGGTCAAAGGTATGAGAATCTTCTCCAAACAATTCTTTATTTCTTCCCGCAAAAAAATCGAGGATAAGTGTATTCAATTATCGTAACATTTAAATATAAATACCTGTTGTAAGCCGCAATAGAGGTCACTATTCGGAGGCCTTTGGGAATGGGAAGGGCAGTCAGTCTCTCGCCGGACGTCGTGACAATAGGTTTCGAAAGCGGTAAGATTTCATTTCCCCCCGCTCGGCGGTATACTGCAGGACCAATGGGGTGGAATCGGAGTGATTCCTGTATTCATGACAAGTGAGAATAACATCAACGAAAAGTATGGTCATGTTTACTTTGATAAAAGCGTTGAGATATGTCATCGCCTCGCAATCGGCGAGTGTGAATTCCGAGTCTCCTCGAAGTCGTACACTTTGTTCGGCGGATCTAATCTCACGGCGTAATCTTGTCTGTATCGTAGGGTTGCGGGCCATCTCGAGGAACATCCAGCTGAGGGTGTTCGATACCGTATCGTGCCCCGCTGCCAGTATGGCCCTGATAAACATGAGGACACGAGGGCGGGGATGATCGTGACATTTGATGGGCTCACCGCATCTGGGACAAGATCTCTTCTTCGCTCATCCTCGTCTTCTCATCCTCGGATGCGTTGGCTTTGACTCATCCACAAAAGAGAAAAATTGAGCCTCGCGTTCACAAATAATCACCCCGAAGACGGATCATGTACTCACGTAACAAAGTCATGATATCTTTAACACCTTCGTTATCACCATTGAGCAGCGTTTCCGACTTCGACTTCACCAATTCCTTTGCGGTTTGAGTTCCTAATCTGACAGTTGCACGAGCTTGCTTCAATTTTGAACTTGGCAAATACTCCATGACGAATGCACTTATGAATCCTGGGAGGTGACCCAAGAAGTCTTGAAGAAATATTTCGGCCCTGGTCAGCTTCCCGAACGTGTTCGACCTATACCATAAGAACCCGGGTTAGTCATTACGGGTTAATTGCCTGCGAGAAAAACTCTGTACTCACGTCAAATTGATGTATGCATTTCCGAGCTGATTGTCCGTGTGATCCAATGACCTAAATTCATAATCGAACACCACTGTCGATACCTCCCGTTTGAGACGGTTTGCCATGCAAAGTAGACCGATCTTAACGCACCTTTCCCGAGAGAATCGAGAGTCGCTCGAGAAAGGTTGAGATGAATATCGCATACAATGGATTGATCGCTCGATGCGGATATACTGTTTCTCCACTGACCCGCGAGCTTAGGATGGGAATCGGATATAGACATGATCAGTGCCCGGGCTTGTGCAGTTATCTTGGAGGTGACGGACCTTGGAGGAATACACAAAGAATATGGGTGCGGATGCCTTGACTACCCGCGTAGAGAACCCGGGAAGTAGCACCCTTTTTTGTCTTTTGTGAACATCGCCTGACGGGGTCAAGTTAGGACGATATACACTCAAGTCTCGGGGAAGTGACCGATGTACCATCGGCCCAAAGAAGGCCTCGGCCGGAGACGAGCCTGGAACGCGCACGACGTTCGGGTGCTTTTTTAAAGTTGTAACCTGACGTTTGGAAGATGTAATGGACCGCTTTGGGATCTGAGATGAGCAGGCCGTCCACCTGTACATGAAAACCTTCAGTAAGTATACATATGCGTGTTTTAGGGAGGTTATAGGAACTGACCCCCAAGGGACCTCTTATCCGAACGATATCCCCATAGCGAGCTTGCCATGCAAAATCGATCTAAGCATTTGAGATGAATTTCTGTGAAGTTGTTACAACATATGAGGTCAATGAGGCATACCTCTCCGGCCGGACACTGGAAGAACTCGCGATGACATCCTAGACAAGATGACTTCTGACCAAGCTCGAAAGGACCATCGTTGAATTCCTTACCGAGAAGGAACGATTCTGGTTCAGGTCCAGGAACGTTCGCAATAGAGATACGAGTCAGCCATCGGTAAAGCCTGACTATGGCTAGGACGGTTAACAATCCCAGAAACAGTGTTGGTTGGACGTGTTCCATAGCAGGCAAGAGTTCGTGGAGCGGGCTTTCAGCTTCAGCCTTTTAGCGAAAGAAAGTCCCTCCAAAATGTGATTTCGGATTTGCGCACTGATCAGTGAAGGTCACTAGAACATCAGGACCGGTGTTCCGATCCATGGAAGGTACATCCCCACGACTGTCGGGCTCAAAATTCCAGAGGTAAGCTATGCCGATTGGCAACAGCGGTGATCGCGTGCTTGGAAAAAGGGAGTGAGCAATTGGGCCGAATTGGCCGAGCTATCATGTGGCTTTTGGATAAGTGCTGTACCTTTCCGACCAACTCTTCAAACACGTGACCAAATTCTTTTTTTCAAAAATCTCAGAAATTCGGAAAATTCGAGAAAAAACTAAATCTGGGGCCCGAAAAAATTGAGTGTGACGCGTGACTGAAGAGTTGGTCGAAAAGCTTAGTCTTCTTTTGGTGGGTTGTTCCTCGGCGCAAGGAAGGGCTTCCGGACGCGGCGACGCTTGAGGAAAGGGACTTCGACGTCGGACCGCAGGCGAAGGACGATCTAAGGATGATTTGGGAAACCCCAAAGGTATGATCGAAAATTGGGGTCCGTTGGAAATTCCGGCAGGGAACAGGCAAGATTGCGCTGCTTCAATTTGATTGGTCCATCCAATCCCTAGTACGCTTCTTTTTCCCACGTTCGAAATCCAGACAAAATCGCAAAGTATCATGGGTCACATTGCCAACTACTAATTAAAAGCCAAAGCCCCAACCCCTGTTTTTCTTCCAGAACAAATGTCAGCTGCCTGCGGGTCTGTGAAGCAAGAATGGCAAAAACTCACAATCTCCCTCACCGTCTGACAACGATCGTGCCAGTTCTCCGGTGCTGCGCCAAATCTGATAAGCCTCCTCCCCACTGATCTTCTCTTGTCTTCTTTCTCCGATAGCGGTTGCTTTTCAGTCGTGTCCCCAACCTTCGCACTCGCGACCGCTTCACGATCTTTCTCAACTTCCCCCTCCCCGTCGCTGATGACCAGGATCGAAGCCAGGTTGCCACTCGAGTAACGGCGCGCTCCAGACCGTGACGAGCTGTTCGTCACACATGTAGTAATACCCCTGCTGTACGAGTTGGTGTGCACGGGCGATCAACGACAGGCCGTTTCTGTGATTAAACTATTTATTTAAATCAGCATGAGAGGCGGTTGGTTCGTGGCAAAGCTGGGGTTCGGGAAACCGCACGGACCTCGTGAGTGATCCTTTCCCCGAACAACCACCCGGATCCACGAGGGCTAACAGCCCAGTCCTCCACGTAGTCGTCAGGGTCACTCCATACCAAGTCTGGGAGCGAATCAGTAACTTCCGGGACGGGTGTGTCGGTGAAGGATTGTCACTCACCACAGATCGGGCCTGCCAATGGTATCTCCTGCTGTCTTGACAGCGCCTGAATGTCATCTAACGTCTGTACCTTTGGAGAGAGGCCACTGTGTACACATAGCGTGGTGCCGTCTACTACCTAGTTGGCGAAAGGAGAGAGTGGGTGTTGTGGTGGGATAGATGTGAGATGGATGACACTCACAGCATGCTTCCCACACAGCGGCGCTGCCGTATTTTTGCTGGAATTCGTCTGTACGGTTGGTTCTTTTAAGGTGTAAGGGGCAGCACAATGGGGGCGAGACAGACCGTAGAAACCATATGTTTTGCATAGATCCCGGTTCTCGTGGTTGCCTCGAAGAAATGTGATTTTGTCAGGATATCTGGCGAGGAGGAAGAGGAGATTTATTAGACGTGGAACTGGATAGAAGAGAGGTAAGAGGCAAGCGCCTGGCTTTGAAAGCGGATAGCAGAGATACGGTCTCCAAGCCATACTAGTACCCCCTATCCACATAATCACCCTGGACGACCAATTAAAAATCCACGAGGACATGGGTTATAGCGCAAACGCGACTTTCGCACCATGAAGATATAACTTGTCTCGGGTAAGGCTCCTTCTTTCCTCAGCAGCTCGAGCAGATCCCAAAACTGGCTATGGAGATCGCCGCAGATGGCGACGGGGCTCGAGACGGATCGGATGTTGGGTTCTTCGAGGAGAATGGGGCCGACGATGTTGCAGATGTTATGGTTTCGAAGAATGCCCGGGCAAGGGCGATGAATGTCTAGGTTGATCGATCACCAATATGCATCACTGCATTAGGGGTTTTGGTCAGCTCAAGAGCTGGCAGCACACTAACCATTGATTCTGAATTGATGAGAAGGATTCAAGGAACGCTGGAGGTTCGCGACATCCTGTCAGTGTCAAAGTTAAATATTACTGCCGATGACTTCGGAATGTCTCCGTGTATTTATTTATAACCGGTGCGAACGGATTCACGTCATCCTAACCGGAGAACTCGGGGCCGTCGTCGACATGGAAATTGCATGATGGGCACCAATGGATCCGTGGGTTGCCGTGTTCGTTGCCCAAAGCGGGACAAAGCACAGTAACTACGCCGGAAGTTGGAACCGGATATTACGACAATTGGCTCCTTTGCTTTCCCAGAGCATGTACTGCCCGAGTCGAGGAAGGTTACCGTGCGGCGTGTGGCGTGGATCGGATTTCTGATATCAATATCTCCACGGGGCAACCACGTCTCCTCCCCACGGTTCGCTGCGGGGACACCAGTGCCTGCAGGTGCTTGCATACTTAAGTAAGTTGTACCAAGTCCAATTGCTGGCAATTGACATGGCCTCATCATCCAAAGATCGTACCCCAACCGCGTCGCCTGTCCTGCCTCCCTCTGTACCGGGCACTGAACAACCTACAACGTTAACCCCTTCTGCCTTCGGGCTCCACAAACTTACATACTCGCCTCCTTCTCCCAAACCACTCGAACTCAGAGACGACGTCCTCCCGGGATTGGTGATCCCATCCCGTTCCCGTTCGCCAGGTCGATTTGGTGTTCGATGGAGCAACGCCGTCATCGAGACACCACTCGGTAGCCCATCTGCTGGTTGGTGGGGCAACAAGGGCACCGACGGATCGTCTGTGCCTCAACAACGGCCTTGGAGAGACCCTCCCAAACGGAAAAAGACCATTCCTCCAGAGCAAACGGAGGGCTGGGACCACACGAAGCTGGTATGTTTTGGACCGTGATCTTGTCCCCATCCCAGCCATTGAATTGCACATAATAAGCGTGTCGGAAAGGCTGCGGCATCTGTGTTGGGAATCACTGGAGGTATCGCCCACGAGACCCTCAAGCTGGCTGTTGACGTTGTCGATTTCGTTCCCGTACCAGGACTGGCGGTCGCTGCCAAGACGCTGCTCATCATCTGGGACACCCTTCAACTTGTTGACGTGCGTTGCATCATCTCAACCTATCCTCGCAACAAATTGCTGATACTTTCAATCGATCCAGTCCAACCGTCTCGCATGCCTCCGCCTCACAGAGAGATGTGCAGATATCCTCCTCTCTGTAAGACAGGAAATTAAAGCTGGAGGGGACTCGGTCGGTGAAGAGCTCGCTGCTCCCATGAACGCACTAGAGGAGTACGTCCGTTCCTCTCAACACGACCGAAAACTCAACAAAAACGTTCCCCTCGCTAGGTCTTTTAACTACGTCCTCGACTTCCTCCAAAAGCAAACCAGACGTCCCTTCATCAAACGCTACCTCAGACGTGACGAGATCCTCGATACGATAAGAAGCTGCGACGCAGGCCTCACCGAAGCCCTCGGTATGTTCGGACTCTCCATCCATATCCGTATCCTCCGTCAAGTGCAGGATGCGGAGCGCGAGAGGCAAAAAGACACAAAGCTAATCTTGGACTCGATCAAAGGTGCCTCAGACACGAGGCAGCCATCTCCCATCCCTGTCATTCGCACCACGCTCACACCCGGGGAGGTCCTCCCGAGGATCCAGCAGCTCTACGAGACGCAGAACACGCACGACACCGAAAAGGATCTGGAGGACCTCTACACGTTGCTCAGGACCGCTCTTTCAGGGGGCAGAGACGTCGAGATATTCGACGTCCTTCAGATCCAACGGGACGACATACCGGAGGCTATCAAGACGCTGCAGAGGGCGTTGGAACGCGTCGTGGAGAAGCAGGGTATGGCAGAGTCGCAGGAGAAGGTGGAAAAAACGGGTAAACTGGGAAAGCAGAAGGCTGTGAAGAAGAAGGATACCCTCGCTGATGGTTCGAGCGCGAGCGGGAGCATTGGGGAAGGAGGAGGGTGGGGGGACGATACGATTCATCGCGAGTTTATCGAGAGTGGGATCGATGCATTGAAGAGGATGAGCAGTGGATTGGACATGGCCCTCCCGAGCTGGACCATCACACGGTACGTGACTTCTCCGCTGCCAATTTCACTTCCTTGACTTTATTCGGCGCACAGATACGAAGTCGACAGAGACGAGAGGATCGGCTTCGGGTTCTTCTCCGACGTGTACAAAGGCACGTGGCACGGGCGCCCGGTCGCCATCAAGGTTCTCGCCGACTGCACCCCGCGCGAGCTCTTCCGCCGCGAGATCGCGATCTGGAAGACGCTCAAGCACGAGAACGTGCTTGAGCTGTACGGCGCGAGCAGCGCGTGTGGGGACCCACCGTGGTTCTTCGTGAGCCCGTATGAGAAGAACGGGAACTTGGTGCAGTTCTTGAAACATGTTGCTGAGAAGAGGGTGGCGAGACAGACGGATGGGGGAGGGTTGACGGCTGCTACTGCGAGCGGGAGCTCCTTGACGATTAGAGGGCGTACGGCGACGGTTCCACCTTCGGCGCTGAGAGGGACGGTGGGGCGGAGTGTCAGTCCCGGTGGGAGGGGAGCAGTGGGGCGGGATGGGGATTTATTCAGATTCATGTCGGAAACTGCAAAGGGGATGGAGTACCTCCATGCCAACGGTGTTTATCATGGAGATTTAAAGGTATCTACTTGCTTATCTGATGATGATGATCTTCCAATCCTGATGGCCTTTCGACTTTTTGCTTAGGCCAATAACGTGCTCGTCGATGACAACTTGCGATGCGTCATTTCGGATTTTGGACAGAGTGAGATGAAGTCTGAGGTGTACAGGATCAGCAGGACACCTGTTCCTCGTCAGTTATACTTTGCTATATTTTTCTTATTCTCCTCGATTTTGACCCGGTTCGTGGATATTAGACGGGACGCTGCGCTGGCAAGCACCAGAGCTGATGTCTGGCTCGAGTCAGCTCTCTCTTACACCTCAAATGGACGTCTACTCGTACGCCATTCTCTGTGTCGAGATTGTGGGGATGGGGAGGCTACCTTGGCCGTTGATGGACGACGAGGCAGTAAGGCGCTTTGTGCTCGGTCAGTTGTCTTTCTTTCCCCTTACTACGCTTCTTACCTCGCCTGACGGACTTGTTTTTAACAGTCGAAAATGCGCGACCACCGCTCCCCATTTCACCTTTCAACACTCTTCCCCTCCAGGACCTCCTCGGCGTGTGCTGGCACCGCAATCCAGACATTCGACCGACCTTCTCGACCATCGTGCGGGAAGTGAAAGGCATACGCGAGAACTTTTCGCCAAGTTTGCACGGCCATGGCGCAGACCCTTCTTCGGTGACGGGAGACGCGACTCCTCGCTCTGTCCAGAGGATTTCGTTGGAAGAGGAGCTACCGGTGAGGTTCTCTCCGGACATGAGACCTGCCCCGCTGTCAAACGTCAGCACGCCAAGTAAGACACATGTTATGTATTTTCGTTTTTGTATTGGATTCACCATTACTCGAACTAGAGTCCTCCAGTACACCCCTTCTCGCGATATCACCCAACGAGCCGACTCCGCTCGGAGATGGCTCCCTCATCGTCCCAGGAGTGCCTCACCACACCACCCCTCCTGATCCCTATACACCTCTCGAATATGAGAAACCGCACCTTGAAACGACCGTCCCTGACACGACCGTCCCTGTTCGGCGGACGACCCATAGTCCAGAACCCGTGCTCTACACAAGCTCCTCGAGCTCCTCGAGCCGATCTACCACGATAGGGTCCGCGGAGGGCACCGTCATGCAGGAGGTTAACGCTGCTCTCGATCATCTGGACCTAGATATCAAAGGTCTGGAGGAGGAGCAGCCTATTGGGTACAAGTCGCCACCGCCGCCGGATGAGAGGGCGTCGATGATGAGGGACGAGAGAAGGTATCGTCTGCACTTGGATCATCATTTCCATCCGTCCCGTAAGTTGCTACATAACAGTTCTTCTATTCACGACATTGATTCTCTATCCTGCAGTCACGCTTCCATTGTGGGCTCCATCCCACGTCGAGCTCGGCGCCGTCGGATATCTCTCAAAACCTTCTGGTTCCTTCGTCACGCTTTTCAACTCTCTTTCTCCAGAAGCAGCCACGGTAGAGGCAGCCAGGGGCCTGCCTTCGTTGTATGGCTATGGAAAAGTGACGACAGGGAGCCAGAGGCAAGAGAAAAGGACCATTGCTCAGAGGGGGTTAGCTGCCATGATCGGTTTTCTGACCTTCAGGAGTCATGTTTCGTGAGTGTTTCCCGGTATCGAACGTTTACCCCCTTTCATTCAATGACGTTGTTGTTGTTTTTTCCTCAAGGCAAAATGTCGCCCGCCGATATTCGTTTCCGTTGCGTGCAGAACACAGGGCGGCACACTTGTGCACGGAGACGACGATGTACCAATACATAGAACGGCTGGAGGTTGCGAAGAAGTGGTTTAAAGCCAACGTAGATGCGATCATGCGGATTTATGGACCGTCGCTTGATATACAGAAGGAAGACCTTTACGTCGGTGCGCAAACCTCTTCAGCTTCATTTGATGACTAATGCTCTGAACGGAATGCAAAAATTATATAGTTATTGGTACGCTTGATGCACCTGACTACGCTCTTTTCGTGAGCCACAACCATCCAGATGGGCAGGTGAGCAATATTATTATCCTGTTTCGTGAGGCTTGGTCATTACTCGATATTTAGGCCCATTTCAACGTCTACTCGGCACCAGGTGTGGGCCAGCCTTGGGGGATGTTCACGACCGATCAAGAAGTCGCTAGCGGTCCTTCCTACTGCGAGGCTGTATACGCACCGTCCATCAACAGTTCCAAAATTTCGGAAACGGGTAATGGACCATGGGATACCGTGTTGATTGCTAGGTTGAGGTTCAAGCCGGATGCTACGGAGCCTACGTCTTTGTGAGGATGTGGCTTCGAGATCTGCGTTCTCCTGGGGAGACGCACCGCGCCATTGTGGAAGAGCGAAGAGGCCAATGGAGATCTTCGGGCCTTCTGTAAATTTGAGGGCTGGGACTGGTCGGTCGAAAATGAGAGGTGTTAAGAAGGAATTAGCCACGAAAAGAGAGGGAAGAGGGAAAGAGGTTCGGAGATTTGTTCTCGACGCGACTTGTACTATAGTGTCGGCCTTGTGCACGACGGAAGTATGTAATCTTGATTCTGGGCGGCCTTTTGTGCGTCGGGAGTGTTCGCGATGTTCGAAGTACAGACTGCAAATTATATATAATCGACAACAAGATCTAAAATACTAAATGTCACGTCAATGCTGAAGCTGGTCCGGTTATTGTTGACAACAAATGCGCGGATTCCGTGAGTAGGGCATTTGGCCCTTCCACAATGGCAACTACAAATTAAAGTGATGACAGCACAATACAATGAGCATTCAAAAAACGGGTCTGAAAAAGGAAAGAACTGATAGAGGATATGTGCCTTAATATACAGGATTGTAGTAAAAGTTTTGAGATAAACAATAGCCTAGTACGGGCAAAAACAGTTGTGCCATTCAGGACCAAGGGTAGAGGACGTGAAGTCAACAGATGCAGCATAAGATGGCGGTAAGGTAAGAATATTAGAATCATCAGGTAGCTGTGCAGTAAGCGGCACAAACATGAGGTAGTGTTCTCCTTCTGGAGAGAGCAGCCAGCCAGTATGTCTCTGATAGCCAGACGAGATTGTTGTCTTCTGCCGGACATACCTGAGGGATGTTCGTTGTGTAGGCACAGCCCACATGTGCACCAACTTGCTATTTGAGCCATCGACAACACGTCTGTCATTGGTCGAAAATGCGGCTGACTCGAATGGTTCAGTGTGGCCCTCCAGCACCTTCACCGTCTCGCCTGTCAAGGCATCCCACACCCGCACAGAATTGTCGTACGATCCAGAGACGATACGCCTGTCATCGCTCGAAAATGCGACTGACCTGACATAGTGAGTGTGGCCCTCCAGCACCTTCACCGTCTCGCCTGTCAAGGCATCCCACACCCGCACCGATTTGTCGTCCGATCCAGAGACGATACGCCTGTCATCGCTCGAAAATGCAACTGACCTGACATAGTCAGTGTGGCCCTCCAGCACCTTCACTGTCTCGCCTGTCAAGGCATCCCACACCCGCACACATTTGTCGTACGATCCAGAGACGATACGCTTGTCATCACTCGAAAATGCGACAGCGGACACTATACTTTCCACCCTGAGAGTCATCAACGGCATGCCACCTTGTGACACATTGGTGAAATGTGGTATTCCAGGGAAGTGGCTTCTCCATCCCTGACAGGGCCCCGAATTCCGGGCCCATGTTGCGAGCGCAGAGATGTAGAGGTGTGGGGTTGACAATGCCGCCCCACTTCCACTGAAATACAGTGCAAAAGATGCAGCCTCAGAGAAGTCTTCTCCTAATACCGAGTCGTCCTAAACATTACATAAGTCAATCATGAAGTATTCAGTTAAGCTGTCCGACTCACGTTCGTAACCCACTGACGCGCCGCTTGAAGCATTGGATCACACAGGCCACGCGATCCCAGGAGGTTCATGGCCTCGATCCAGAATAGTACACGAAGCTGAAGGAATTCCGACAGGGTACGATAGAGGGCATCCGAATCGGTCGATGCGACAGCCGAGAGGTGGTGACCCCAGTTTCGGCAGGAATAGCTCAAGACAGGAGGGATGTTCTGCTTGACTGCCTCCGGAAGGGCGGAATTGTCACGATCGAGTAAGAATGATGATGTGATGTTCGCGATGTTGAATTTCAACCCAGTCTCCATGACACGGAAGCAGGAGCTGGTGAGGAATCGATGGTGTTCCACTTGATCACACCAAAATTCCTTTGCCCGATGCTGGTCGAACATGAAGTCGGTAAAAGATTTGTGGTACGAGAGGACTTGATCGTTCTCAGTGTAGAGCACGGCGTGGAGGTGCGCGAGAACACTATCAGCGATTGATGTGTATGAAAACGCAGGATTGGTCTCGTTGGAAGAAAAGAGAAGTTTGGCGACAAGGGATGTTGATGTACGTTCTGCACTGCAGAGAAAGGTGTGCAGGATGCGAAGCCTGTGCGCAAAGATATCACCCTTGAGCTTGACACCGCGCAACTTGAAAGCAACCGAAAGGACTTGAAAATATAAGCCGTCAAGCAATGGTGTCTCCTCCTCTGAAGTTTGCGGGATGGCCGAGTTAGAGACGAAAGGAAGCCTATCCAGGAGCATCTTCTGCTCCAGTGGTTCATACTCTGCCAAATACTTCACAACTGTTGCGGCGTAGATGAACAAGCCAGCCGCCTGTGCCACAAGCTTCTCCATTTCTGGACTGCCCGCGAAGTGCGGAAGGTTCGCGTTCAGGTATGTCGTGATGTCGGCCTGAGCTTCCTCGATCGGCACTTGTTCGAGACGATAGAACTGCTTGTCCTCAAAGGACTGCAGATGGGTGACGAGATGCGGGTCTGGTCGACTGGTAGCGAAAAACTTGAGACCCTGGAGGCGATGTTTATTGATGACGTCAAGTAAGTCGTGCAAAAACACCGAACCCCCTTGTCCGTCTATCTCATCGAGGGCGTCAATGACCACGAGGAAATGCTTTGATGTGTCTGCGTGTCGAGCCTGCTCCCAAGGTTCGATAAGGAGGCTCTCAAGCTGAGCACGGACGCTTTGATGGACGGTATCGAACTTTCCGAAACGACTCAAAGCGTCAGCGAATGCTGTGCATTTGAGAGATAGGTGGTATACGATGGTACGAATGATGCGGGTTTCGAATCTCGTCTCCTCGAACTGTCGTGAGCAGAAGAAGTTGCCTCCCAAAACGATCGTGCCATCGGCATCGGCATCGCTAGCAAACTCGAAACGGCGGGCAATGGTGTAGGCAATGGTGCTCTTCCCTGATCCAGCCGGACCAAAGAGCCAATAGACACTCTGGCTTTCCGATGAGGTATCGTTGGCCCATCTCGTGATGTCGCCTAATATACGGACGCGGGTTCCGGGCGTGCAGACTGCACGACGCAGCAACTGCCGTTTTTCACCCTCTAGTTCGCATTTGTGGTCAGCGGTACGCGAGACTTTGAGCCTCTCCAGGAGTAATTTCTGTTAGCAAGAATGAGCGTGGAATGGAGTTCGAAATGGCGGTATTACACACCGAGAGATCCTCCTTATTTTCAAGTACTGTCTTGCGGACTTTGAGACCAGTCACCACCTAAACAGATGGGAGAAGGAATTAAACACGAAAGTTAATGACAATCCCAGAAATACACACCACAAGTTGCTCCCTCGCCTGATTGATGCGTTCGAAAATCTCCGCGATCTGTCCCTTATCCTCCTCATGAATTGCGATCTTTCTGCCAAGTGACTGCTCCTTGATCTTAGTTAAGTTTGTCAATGCTTCTGCTAGAGTCCTGCACGGTCGTCTATTCGTCAATTCAAGCCCGGTGGGGAAAGACATGCGTACTTTTCAAATTGTTTCATTCCTAGGTTTTCCTCCGCGGTATTTGGTTTCCAGCCTGCCAGTGCTTCCTGCACCTCGCGAAGCTGATCCGCCGTTGATATGATCCGTCGGTCGACCACATCAATGTTGCCTGTCACCTCCTGGTATGCATAGTCAGTCAGGCACCGGTGTGAAGAACAGCGACGCACGTCTTTTATCTGGAGGACAATTTTTACAATACCTACGGCTACCTTGACGGGATTCATGTCCACGGCATCCGGCAGCCTCTTGAGGAGCATCGTGGTGAAACTCAATGCAACGCCGGCGTAATCCTTCACAGTCGCTCGAGCACTACTGGTCGGTTTTTCTGGATCGACTCGTGTCTCGGAAAGGCTGCCGACGGTTCCTTGAGAAGCATTTCAGACTGTGAGTACTATGCAACCACGATCGGGCGATGAATGCGGCAGGACTCGTACCATGAAGTTGAAGAGGACTGATTGAGGCAGCGCCATCATGAGTTGGGGATTTGTGCTGACCTATTAATGCCTGTCAATTTGATGAGTAGCACATGCTCTCAAAATGTCTCACTCTGAGGCGCTGCAGATCTGGATGGGCCTGAACTTGAGGAGGATGGCTGCGATCTTGATAACTGGGTTGGTGTGTGATGATCTAGATGTTAGGCTGAGGGCTTGATCTACGGGAGAACGATACATGAAAGTTACCTTGCTGGCGTATAGCAGCTGAAGCGCCAATGACAGGGTCTATCAATTGAGCCCCCGACGATATGATAGCGTGTTGAACCGGAGATATTTCTCCACCCCGATTCTCTTGTCCAGAGGCAGAAGGCTGAGGGGAAGTCGACCGGCTTTGAGACCTGCTAAACGTCTTTAACCACTTTTTTGGGCCCTTGAAAAACCCCGTTGTGGGGGTCTGCAATTGTCCGTTGGTCATGTCGGTGAGAGCAAGAGACAAGAAGGATCGAGCTTGCTGTCAGAATGAGGCTGTTCGCAACACTGCATTGCCGCCAGCGCCTCTCCACGTTGCATCAAGGCCAAACTAATCAGAGCTCCCAAAAATTCCATCAATGTGGGATGGCCTGCTCAGCTGATACATGAGCCTACGCCTCGAGGTCCTGATAGCCGCTGAAGCAATATCAATAGATCTTACTCAGAGTTCGGTCAATGTGACGTTGACGATAAGCTGCAGACAAACAAGCACAAATCCATCAACTCCGAAACATATCGGACAAGAGACGACGTCCTCCCAACATCGCTGATCCCATCCCGCTCTCGTTCGCCAGGTCGATTTCGCGTCCGATGGAGCAACGCCGACATCGAGACACCGCCCAGTAGCCCATCTGCTGGTTGGTGGATCGTCTGTGCCCCAACATAGGCCCTGGAGACTCTCCCAAACAGAAGAAGACCCCAGAGCAGACAGAGGGCTGGGACCACACGAAGCTGGTATGTTTTAGACCATGATCTTGTCTCCGTCCCGGTCATTGGTGGCATCCGTGTTGGGCATCACTGGAGATATCGCCCACGAGACCCTCAAGCTGGCTGTTGATGTTGTCGATTTCGTTCCCGTACCGGGATTGGCGGTCGCTGCCAAGACGCTGCTCAACATCCGGGACACCCTTCAACTCGTCGACCCGCGTTCCATCATCTCAAGCTTATCCTTGCGGCCAATCACTGATTTAAATCATTCCAGACCAATCGTCTCGCATGCCTCCGCCTCACAGAACGATGTGCAGATATCCTCCTCTCCGTAAGGTAGAAATTAAAGATGGAAGCGACTCGATTGGTGAAGAGCTCGCTGCTTCCACGAAAGCACTAGAGGAGTACGTCCGTTCCTCTCGACACGAACGAAAACTTAACAAAATACGTGTCCCTCCCTCCTCCCTAGGTCTTTCAACTTCGTCTTCGATTTACTCAACGACGCCCTTGGAATATTCAGACTCTCCATCCAGATCCGTATACTCCATCAAGTGCAGGATGCAGAGCGCGAGAGGCAGAAACACACAAAGCTGACCCTCGACTCGATCAACGGTGCCTCGGACACGAGACTCACGACACCCATTCCTGTCATTCGCAGAGGTCCTCCCAAGGATTTGAGAACTGCACGAGACACAGAATACACACGATGCCGAAAAGGAGCTGGAATACCTCCACACACTGCTCAGGACCTGTCTTTCAGGGGGGCAGCGACGTCGAGATATCCAACGTCCTTCAGATTTACCGGGTGGACATGCCGGAGGCTATCAAGGCGCTGCAGAGAGTGTTGGAACGCGTCGTGGAGAAGCAGGGCATGGCAGAGTCGCAGGAGAAAGTGGAGAAAACAGATAAACTCGGGAAGCAGAAGGCTCCGAAGAAGAAGGATGCCCTCGCTGATGGTTCGAGCGGGAGCAGCGGAGAAGAAGGAGGGTGGGGGGACGATACGATTCATCGAGAGTTCATCGAAAGTGGGATCGATGCATTGAAGAGGATGAGCAGAGGATTGGACATGGCCCTCCCGAGCTAGACCATCACCCGGTACGTAACTTCTCCGCTGCCAATTTCACTTCCTTGGCTTTATTCGGCGCGTAGATACGAAGTCGACAGAGACGAGAAGATCGGCTTCGGGTTCTTCTCTGACGTGTACAAAGGCACCTGGCACGGCCGCACCATCGCCATCAAGGTTCTCGCCGACTGCACCCCCTGCGAGCTCTTCCGCTGCGAGATCGCGATCTGGAAGACGCTCAAGCACGAGAACGTGCTTGAGCTGTACGGCGCGAGCAGCGCGTCCGGAGACCCCCCGTGGTTCTTCGTGAGCCCGTATAAGAACGGGAACTTTTCACGATCCTGATAACCTTCCGACTTTTTGCTTAGGACACAAACGTGCTCGTAAACGATCACTTGCGATGCGTCATTTCGGATTTTAGACAGGGCGAGATGAAGTCTGAAGTGTACAGGATCAGTAGGATGCCTGTTCCTCGTGAGTTATCTTTTGTTTTATTCTTCTGCTTCTCATTTTTGACTGCTTCGTGGATATTAGACGGGACGTTGCGCTGGCAAGTACCAGAGCTGATGTCTGGCTCGAGCCAACTCTCTCTTACACCTCAAATAGACGTCTACTCGTACGCCATTCTCTGCGTCGAGATCGTGGGGATGAGGAGGTTGCCCTGGCTATTGATGGATCTCACCGAACAAATTTTTTTTACGGTCGTACATGCGCGACCACCGCTCCCCATTTCACCTTTCAAACACTCCTAGGCATGACCATTACTCGATATTTAGGCCCATTTTAATGTCTACTCGGCACCAGCCGTGGGTCAGCCTTGGGGATGTTTACGACCGATCAGGAAGTCGCTAGCGGTCCTTCCTACCGCGAGGTTGGATACGCGCCGTCCATCAACAATTCCAAAATTTCGGAAACGGGTAATGGACCATGGGATACCGTATTGATTGCTAGGTTGAGGTTCAAGCCGGATGCTACGGAGCCCACGTCTTTGTGAGGATGTGGCTCCGAGATCTGCGTTCTCCGTTGCGTGACTAGTCTTCTTGTTTTTCTCTCTGTGCTACAAGTATCGAAACCCTTGAAGCATCCCTAATACCTATTTAACTTCTTACATCTGATCCCGGATTGGATTTACATCCCCTTTACTGCCCGCCCTCTCACCTGATTGGCATTGACCTCGTATTTTCCCCTGGGTAAAGCCTGGCTTTCACCTATATACTCTGCCACGCTACACCTTATATTGCTACTACCATATCCATACACTCATTTGTACGTAGACGACTGTTATATGTAGTGGAATGCCAAAAGTACGAAAGGGGATAAAGTACGACGTGAAAATGAAGACTCGGAAAGTAGTACGTACTACGAAAAGCGGTCGACTACAAATGTGGAATATAGTTAGTCCAAGAAACAGTTTCGTACACTCCTGGAGGAACCTTTCTCAACAAGACGAACATTAAGACTAGCAGGATGAGCCGTGAAACAATATAGAGCCCTGCAAGGCCAAGGCTCACATATTTGCACGCCCGAGATCGAAGCGGTGACAAGCATGTACTCGCTGGACTCGGCAAACGACGTTCAAACACCAGCGCTTCGGACCACCACGAAGCGCTGGCACACAGTACACTCTCGACGATCATCTCGGAACCAGGAAACTCCCGATTGCAGCTATACTTACACATGGTGCCCACCTGCGCCGTCCCATGCCAACACACTATCTGCTACAATCCAGTATCGGAGCACACCATACAAGCCACAGGTACCTTCCTTGTTTCATTCTATCCCTTTAGACTTCTGAATCGTATCTCTGACACCTCGCCGCCAGAGCCCTGCCAGCGCCGATGGTTTTATCTTCATCAGGAAAAAGCCTGCGGCTACACGTACTGCACCCAAGATATATAGCACTTCATAGCCCCTCGTAGCTACCTGTCCGACTCAGTAGCATCCCGTAGTTCCCAGTAGTTTCCCATCGACAACAC
>Ga0307516_10002662_pt1 | contig 23633 bp, 25 predicted proteins | sample 19_EM_MG_FD_203310 | JGI IMG/M metagenome (GOLD analysis project Ga0307516, IMG submission 203310) | Populus trichocarpa ectomycorrhiza microbial communities from riparian zone in the Pacific Northwest, United States - 19_EM | ecosystem: Host-associated > Plants > Roots > Unclassified | place...
CTGCCGGAGAGGTTTTTTTCCCCGTCGTTCGGAGTTTTTGAAATGAAATTCTCTGAAACGTCGAAAAATTCGAACGGTTGATCATGGAAAAGCGCCCGCGCGGCCGCCCCGCATTCAAACCGACCCCTCATCAACGTGCCACCGTTGCCATCGCGGCCGGCGGCGGAATGCCACTCAACGAGATCGCGATGGGTCTCGGAATCACCCGGGAAACCCTGCACAAGCACTTCGAGGTCGAACTCTCGACGGGCGCGCATGCGAAACGCCTCGAGGTGATCCGCGCGATGCATGCCGCGGCGAAGCGGGGCAATGTCGCCGCGGCGAAGGCATACCTCCTGCTCGAGCCGGCATCCGCCGCGCCGCCGCTGCCAATGCCGACGCTGGAGCCGAAACCCGAGAAGGAAGAGCCGGTCGGCAAGAAGCAACAGGCTAACCTCGACGCCGTCGACGCCGCCAAGGATACCGGCTGGGAGGGCATCTTGCAGTGAGCTGGGATCTAAGCTGTCCGGACTGGGAGGAGAGGCTCCGCGAGGGCCGCAGCCTGGTTCCGGACCTGCCGCTGGATCTCGTCGAGGGAGATCGCGCGGTCGCCGCGTTCAATCGGCTGCGCCTGGCCGACGTTCAGGGAACGCCAACGATGGCCGAGGCAGGCGGGGACTGGTTCCGCGACATCATCCGGGCATTGTTCGGATCGCTCGACCGAGCGACCGGCATCCGAATGATCCGCGAGGTGTTCCTGCTGACGCCGAAGAAGTCTGCGAAGGCTCTTGCGTTGGACACGCTCATCGCGACCCCCGAGGGGTTCACCGCGATGGGTGACCTTGCGATCGGCGACCTTGTGATTGACCTGAACGGCGTGCCCACGAAGGTGCTCGCAAAGAGCGAAGTGTTCGTCGACCATGAATGCTTCGAGGTGGAATTCAGCACGGGCGAGCGCGTGGTTTGTGATGCTGGGCATCTCTGGATCACCGACGCCCATCGTGACCGGGATCTTCAGGAGCGCCAGCTGCGGCGCACGCCGGCCCCCTCGGTGAAGACGACAGCCGAAATCGCACGCAGCTTGAAGGTGCCATCGGGGCGTTACACGATCAACAATCACAGAACGTCGCTCCCTGGACCGCTGAAGCTGCCGGAGGCGAAATTGTCGATCCCGCCCTATGTGCTTGGCGCCTGGCTTGGCGACGGTCATACCTGGGGCGCCGTGATATCCGCCGGTGCGATCGACGCTCATCACATGGTGTCGCAGTTGCAAGCGGCCGGCCATCCTGCCGTCATCAAGGGATTCGACAAGCGTTCTGGTGTAGCGCGAATTTCGATCGCTCACGATGGACCTAGAAATGCCAAGCTGCCCTACCGCTTCAGGACTGCCGCGGTCGAACTCGGCGTGCTTGGAAACAAGCACATCCCACGGCGCTACCTCCGTGCATCGCATCAACAACGACTGGAGCTTCTGCGCGGGCTGATGGACACCGATGGGACGATAGCGAAAGGAGGCCAGGCAAGCTATTCCACGACGACACAGGCGTTGAAAGACGACGTGATTGAGCTCGTGAACTCATTTGGGATGAAGGCAACGGTCGGAGAGCAGCGCGCGATGCTCCGCGGAAAGGATTGCGGGCCGTGCTGGACTGTCAGGTTCTGGCCATTCGACTCCATTTCGGTGTTCACGTTGCCGAGGAAACTGGGGCGTCAACGCGCGAGCATTGCTCGGAATAGCGCCCGATCCACCACTCGTCAGATAGTCTCGGTGACGCCGGTCGAGAGCGTGCCCACGCAGTGCATTTCTGTGGCCAGCGAGTCGAAACAGTTCCTGATTAGCAGGTCGCTCATCCCGACCCACAATACGTCGCAGGGCGCGCTGCTGATGCTGGTGGCGCTACTGCTAAACAAGCGGCCGCGCGGCGCGTTCATCATGACGGCGCCCTATCAGGACGTGGCTGAACTCGCTTTCGCGGCCGTCGCCGGCGCGATCGCCCTCGACCCGGTGCTGGAGAAGAAGCTCTGGGTGCGGGAGCACAAAAAGACCATCGTGCATCGGCAGACGAAGGCCGAACTCGAGATCATGACCTTCGATCCCGGCATCCTGACGGGCCAGAAGGTCGCCGGCGCGCTGATCGACGAGCTGCATGTGGTCGGCAAGATGGCCAAGTCGCCCAGCGCGATCCGGCAACTGCGCGGCGGTATGTTGCCGTTCCCCGAGGCCTTCCTCGCCTTCATCACGACGCAGAGCGAGGAGCCGCCGACGGGCATCTTCCATTCGGAGCTGCAGAAGGCGCGTGCCATCCGCGACGGAACACGCGAGGGCGCGATGTTGCCGATCCTCTACGAGTTCCCGGAGAAGATGCAGCGGTCCGACGAATGGCGTGATCCGGCGCACTGGCACATGGTGACGCCGAACATCGGCCGCTCTATCTCGATTCCGCGCCTGGTCGAGGAGTATAAGGTCGCCGAGGCTACGTCGAAGGAGGAACTCGCCGCGTGGAGCTCCCAGCACTTGAACATCGAGATGGGGATCGCGCTGCACTCCGACCGCTGGGAGGGCATCGACTTCTGGGTGAAGTCGACCGCCAAGGGCGGCCTCACGCTGAAGAACGTGCTCGAGCGATCCGAGGTCATCACGATCGGCATCGATGGTGGCGGCCTCAACGACCTGTTGGGCCTATCGGTGCTCGGGCGCGAGAGCGACAAAGCTGATTGGCTTCACTGGGGCCACGCCTGGGCGCACCCAATCGTCTTCGAGCGCCACAAAAGCAATTCCGCGCTCTATCGCGACTTCGAATCCGACGGCGACCTGACCATCGTCAAAGACATCGGGGAGGATATGACTGGCGTCGCCGACGTCGTCGAGGAATGCGAGAAATCCGGGCTCCTGGACAACATCGGTGTCGACCAGGCGGGTATCGGCTCCCTTGTGGACGCGATCACGGGCCGCGGTTTCGCACCCGAGCGAATCGTCGGTATCCCGCAAGGCTGGAAGCTTCAGGGGGCGATCCTGACGATGGAACGGAAGCTCGCGTCTGGTGAATTCCACCATGCCGGGTCTAGAATGATGGCCTGGACGGTCGGAAACGCGAAGAGTGAGCCGCGCGGTAATGCGGTGATGATCACGAAGCAAGGCTCAGGACGCGCGAAGATCGACCCGCTGATGGCCCTATTCGATTCGGTTGCGCTGATGGGGATGAACCCCAAACCGCGCAAGCGAAAGTACCAAGCCTTTTTTCTCTGATTCGAAGCACCAGGTACCGCGCCCGGAGCCCCTGTTGACCCTTTCCACACGCCATGCTGATGCCTGGCGCTCACGCCCAGGATCACTTCGATGCCCATGCCCAACTCGAACGTCTATACCGACATCGTCGGGACGGGCTTGACTCTCATCGAGAGCGAGGATGGCGGCGCGTTTCTGATCGATACCTGCAATCGGGCGCTCGCAGAGGGGCATTGCTGGGGGCTGCACGAGCACGGCTATGCCGATGCGAGATGGCGCGAAGGCAAAGAGCAAGGCGGCAAGATGCGCCATGTCTATCTGCATAGGCTCATCTGCCGGCCGACTGCGGATCGCCCTGACGTTGATCACAAGAATCGCTCAAACTGGGATTGCCGCGAGGAGAACCTGCGGGCCTGCACGGTTTCGCAGAATCAGTGCAACCAGAAGATCCGTTCGGACAATGCCTCCGGTGCCAAAGGCGTCGGACTACATCGGGCTACCGGAAAATTCCGCGCTCGTGTGAAAATCCGCGGCGTGGAAAGACATCTCGGCCTTTTCGTCACGCTCGCCGAAGCTGACGCGACCGTGCGCGCCGCGCGGAAAGAGTTCCATCAGGAGTTTGCACGCCATGAGTGAAAAGAATCTGAAGCGGGCTTACTGCACCTTTGAGGTGAAGGCAATCTCTGAGGAGGGTGGAAAACGAACCTTCACCGGTATCGCCTCCACTCCATCTACCGACCTGATGGACGATATCGTCGTCCCGACTGGCGCCGTCTACTCGTTGCCTCTATGTCTACTTTGGCAGCATGACTCGAGTGATCCGATCGGCTGGGTCACGGCCGCGCGCGTCACGGCGAAGGGCATTGAGGTCGACTGCGAAGTGCACAATGAGCAGGAGCCAGGCCCCCTGCAGGACTGCCTCAACAAATACTGGCAGATGCTCAAGGCGAAGCTCGTCCGCGGCCTGTCGATCGGCTTCAACGCCATCGAATACGCTCGCATCGAGGGTTCGTACGGCATCAAGTACCTGGCCTGGAACTGGCTCGAGCTGTCGTGCGTCACGATCGCCGCCAACCAGGACGCCTCGATAACCAGCATCAAGTCGATCGATATGGAGCACCGCCGCGCCGCGTCAGGCGCAGGTGTCCGGGTCGTTCGTCTCGGGCAGCCCGCCAGCCAGCGATCTGCCACCCCACGACCCGGCGCCACGGGAAATCAACCATCGAAAGGAATCCCCGTGAAAATCGCTGAACAAATTGCCGCCTTCCGCGCGAAGCGCCTCGTCGCCCAGCAACGCCAGGACGCCATCATGGAGAAGAGCAGCGCCGAAGGCACCACGCTCGACGCCGCCGAGAAGACCGAATACGACGAGCTCGTTTCGGAGATCAAGGAAATCGACGACCACGTCGTGCGTCTGACGGCGCATGAAGCCAGCATGGTTGCCCGCGCCGCGCCCGTGATCGGCTCCGGCCAGCAACGCGAAGTCGGGGAGACCGACGGAGTCCAGCTGCGCGGCGGCGTCATCAGCGTCCGCCGCAACGTCGAGAAGGGCATCGCCATGTCGCGCTACGCCATTGCGTTGGGCCGCGCGAAGGGCAATATCATGCATGCAGCCGAGATCGCCAAGCAATGGAATGACTCCACGCCGGAAGTCGCGCTCTTCATCGACCAGATTGTGAAGCACGGCTCGGTCGATGCGCTCATGAAGACGGCCGTCGCCGCCGGCACGACATCGGACGCCACCTGGGCGGGCCCGCTGGTCTACGCGCAGAACATGGTGACCGAGTTCATCGAGTTCCTGCGCCCGATGACCATCATCGGCCGGCTGCCTGCACTGCGCCACGTGCCGTTCAACATCCGGATCCCGCGCCAGACGGCCGGCACCTCGGGCACCTTCGTGGGTGAAGGCCTGCCGACGCCGGTCAACAAGGCTTCGTTCGACGCGCTGACGCTCACTTGGGCGAAGGCCTCGACGATCGCCGTCCTGACGCAGGAACTGGTAATGATGAGCAACCCGGCGGCCGAGAGCCTGGTGCGCAACGATCTGGCGGCGGGCATCGCGGCTTACCTCGACAAGCGCTTCATCGATCCGAGCTATGCGGGCGTCGCCAATGTCTCGCCGGCTTCGATCTCGAATGGCGTGACCTCGAGGCAGGCGAGCGGCGCAACGCTCGCGGCGATCGACCAGGACGTGGCCTACCTGCTGTCGCAGGTGGCGAGCGCGGAAATCTCGCTCTCGTCGGCGATCTGGCTGATGTCGCCTTCGCTGGCCATCCAGCTCGGCACGATCCGCACCGCCTTCGGCGATCTCGCATTCCCGGACCTCGGCGTCATGGGCGGTACGTTCAAGGGCTTGCCGGCGATCACGTCCAACAGCATCGTCTCCAGCGGTTCGCCGGGCGAGCAGCAACTGTTCCTTGTCGTGCAGAACGAAGTGCTGCTGGCCGACGACGGCCAGATGCTCCTGGACATGAGCACGGAAGCCTCGGTGCAGATGAACGACGCGCCGAGCGCCGGCGCGCAGTCGCTGGTCAGCCTGTGGCAGAACGGCATGGTCGGCCTGAAGTGCGATCGCTGGATCAACTGGGCGAAGCGTCGCTCGGCGGCGGTGCAATACATCGAGGCTGCCCAGCGCTACGGCTCCTGATCGTTGAGCCCGCGGGGCGCGAGCCCCCGAGGCCGGTGCGGAGCTCAGGCCGCACCGGCCATTTCTTCACCTGGAGATCGTCCCCATGAAGCACAGCTACCAGACCCGCCGCCTCCTGGCGCTCCGGGACATGCGCCACGACGGCCAGAACGTGATCACCGGCGCCGAGGTCTTCGCGACGGAGACCGACGCGCGATATCTGATCCGCAGCGGCCATGCGCGCGATCCGGAACAGGCCGCGCTGGCTGCGCCGGCGGCGCCCCCCGCTGCCGCGCTGCGCCGCGGGCCGGGCCGCCCTTCGAAGGCGGAACTTGCCAAATCAAGCAATTCGGCAAGTTCGCGATCGGCGCCCGCGGGCGCCATGCAGATCAGCGATTTCGAATCGAATCCCGACGGTGCGCCGGATGGCACGGCCGGTACCTGCGAAGACGCCAGCGATGGTCCTGGCGCCGGTGAATCCGGCAGTGCCACGGCGGCCTAAATGCGGATCTTCGGTCTGGAGATCAGCTGGCGCGCCAAGGGCGCCGTCCCGGCCGGAACCGGGATGCCTATCACCTCGGGCGGCTGGGGATGGCTTCGCGAGACGATCTCCGGCGCCTGGCAGCGGGGCGTCACCGTCGACGGCCACGAGTCGGTGCTCGCCTTCGCCGCCGTCTTCGCGTGCATCTCGCGCATCACCTCCGACATCTCGAAGTTGCGCGTCAAGCTCGTGCAACAGGACGGCGGGATCTGGGATGAGGTCACTGCGCAATCGCCCTTCTGGACGACGTTGCGCAAGCCGAACAGCTACCAGACCCGCATTCAGTTCATGGCCGCATGGGTCATTTCGAAACTGGTCTACGGCAACACCTACGTGCTCAAGATCCGCAAAGACGCCCGCGGCATGGTGACCGAGCTGCACGTGCTGCATCCTCGCCTCGTGACGCCTCTCATCGCGCCAGACGGTTCGGTCTACTACCGGCTCGGCGCGGACCTGCTCGCAGAGAAGCCGCTCGGCGCCACGGTGCCGGCGAGCGAGATCATCCATGACCGCGGCATGACACTGTTCCACCCACTGGTCGGCGTCTCTCCGATCTTCGCCTGCGGCGCCGCGGCCACGCAGGGCAATCGTATCCAGGGCAACAGCGCCAAGTTCTTCGAGAACATGAGCCGGCCCTCCGGCATGCTCACCGCGCCCAGCACCATCACCGATGAGACGGCCGGCCGCCTGAAGCGCGAATGGGAGGAGAACTTCTCGGGCTCGAATATCGGGCGCATGGCCGTCCTCGGTGACGGCCTGACCTACGAGGCGATGACGATCAATGCCGACGACGCGCAACTGATCGAACAACTGAAATGGACCGGCGAGGACGTTGCCCGCGCCTTCGGCGTGCCGGGCTACAAGATCGGCGTCGGCCCGATCCCGACGAACAACAACGTCGAGGCGCTTGAGCAGCAGTACTACTCGGGAGCGTTGCAGCCCCTCATCGAAAGCATCGAGATCCTACTGGACGAGGGCCTCGAGATTTCCAGCGGAATGGGCACGGAATTCGACCTCGACGGCCTGCTCCGCATGGACACCGCGACCCTGTACGAATCGCTCGGCAAGGTCGTGACGACCGGCATCATGGCGCCGAACGAGGCCCGCCAGAAGATCAACCTCGGCCCGGTTCCCGGCGGCGCGACGCCCTACATGCAGCAGCAGCAATACAGCTTGGCCGCATTGGATGAGCGAGATAAAGACAAGCCATTCTCGAAGGCTGCTGCTGGCGCGTCTGGATCAACAAATTCGCCGCCCCCCACACCAGCGAATGATGACGGAGTCGACCCCGCTGCGAAATCATTTTTGCTCGAGCTCATGGTCGCTGACCAACTGCGTAAAGAACTCGCAGTCGTCGAAGTTTTATGACCTCCGCCGAAATCCAGTGCCGTCAATGCGAGGTCGAAAAGACCTTGGCAGACTTCTTCCCGAGTTGCAAAACCCAATGTCGCCAATGCCGCGCTGCATATGACGCCCCTTGCCGCGCTAAAAGGTTGGAATATCTCGCCGCATGGCGGAAACTCCATCCCGAAGCTGCCAGCGAGTGGTATCTGAATAACCGGGAACGCAAAGCAGCCTACAACGCCGCTTGGTACGCGGAGAACAAGGAATCCGAGGCCGCAAGATACGCAGAATGGGCCAGAGCCAATTCTGAAAAGAGAATCGCTGCGATGGCGGCGCGAAAAGCGCGCAAACTGAAGGCTACGGTACCCTGGGGGAATGCGAAATTGATCGATGACTTCTACACCCTGGCGGCGAAGCTCACAGAAGAAACTGGCATTCGCCATGAAGTTGATCACATCGTCCCTCTGCAGGGGAAGTCGGTTTGTGGTCTTCATTGGGAGGGCAATCTTCAGGTGCTCACGAAGACGGATAACCTGAAGAAATCGAACAAGATTTGGGAAGGAATGCCGGCATGAAAAGCGAAGACATCACGGCAGTCATGCGAGGCGTCGCTACGGTTGTCAAGGAACAGATCGGCGCATTGGCCGCATCGCTTTCCGAACGGTTCAAGCATCTCGAGTCGCAAATCAATGCAGCACGCGCGATTGCTGAAAAGGCAGAGCGCGGGGTACCGGGCGCGAGCGCCTACGATCTTGCCGTTGCCGCCGGCTACCGGGGCACCGAGCCGGAATGGATCGCATCTCTGCGCGGCGTCGATGGCGAATCGATTGGCAGCGATGCATTCGAAGAGCGCTTCATAGCGATCGAGCAGCGCCTGCAGGAAGTTCCGGCGCCGATTTCTGCCGAAGCCATGACGGATATGATCGTCGGCAGAGTCGATCACGTGCTGGGCGAGGCAATCGAGCCCCGGCTGGTCGGTCTCGCTGAGCGCCTGGTCGTCGTCGAAGAACGCGCGCCGATCGCCGGCGCCCCGGGCGAGCGTGGCGCACCCGGTGAGCGTGGCGAGCCGGGCCCGCACGGTGAGCCGGGCGAGCGTGGGCTGGACGCCGAGCCCGCCGTCGGCCTGCCGGGCGAGCGCGGCGAACCTGGCCCGCGGGGAGATCCGGGCGAACCCGGGGAGCGCGGCATCGAAGGCGCGCCCGGCAAGGACGTCGACGAGGCGGCGCTGCAGGCGCGCATCGATGCCGCGGTTGAACTGAGGATCGACGCCGCGGTCGAGAAGGCGGTCGCCGCGGCCCTGGCTGCGGTCGCGATGCCGAAGGACGGCATCGACGGCAAGGATGGTCTGGACGGCAAGGGCGTCGACGAATTGGAGCTTCAGCGTCAAGTCGACGCCGCCGTCGACAAGACGCTGACGGCAGCGGTCGCATCGATCCCGGTTCCCAAGGATGGCATCGACGGCAAGGACGGAATCGATGGCGTCGATGGAAAGGACGTCGACGATACATTGCTGCAGTCGCGTATCGACGATGCTGCAGCGAAGGCTGCGGCGGTGGCCATTGGCGCGATCCCGGTGCCGAGGGACGGTGTCGATGGCAAGGATGGGAAGAACGGCGAAGACGGCCGGGACGCGCTGCAGATCGACGTGCTCGACATGATCGACGAGGAGCGATCCTACCCCCGCGGCACATTCGCGCGCTGGCGCGGCGGCGTCATCCGTTCCTTCCGCGCGACCGATCCACCCATCGAAGGCGAGCCGATCGAAAAGGCCGGTTGGGCCTGCTTCGTCGACGGCGTTCACGAGCTCACGCCGGAGGCGGCGGGCGACCAGCGCGGGTTCACGCTGCGCGCGTCTACCACCAGCGGCAAGGTTCGCGAGGCCAAGATCTGCATGCCGACCCCGATCTATCACGATGTCTGGACGGAGCGCGAGTATGAACTGGGCGACATGGTCACCTACGATGGCTCGATCTGGCATTGCAAGCGGCCGACGAAAGCGAAGCCCGGCACCCAGACCAGCGAACCGGACTGGACGCTGTGCGTTAAGAGGGGTCGCGCCGGCAAGGATGGTGAGAAGGGCACCAAGGGCGACCGCGGTACCGACGGCCGCCACGGCCGCGACTTAACGCAGCTCCGATTCGACGGGTCGAAGACCTGAGCCAGGCTCGGGGCGGAAGAACGCATGCAAGCATGGACGGTTCCCCGCATGTGGGACGGAAAGACGGTGGCGGTGCTGGCCAGCGGCCCCAGCATGTCGAAACAGATAGTCGCCGAGATGTTCGCATCCGGACTCCCGGCGATCGTCGTCAACAACACTTTCCAACTGGCGCCATGGGCGGACATGCTCTATGCGGCCGACGCCGCCTGGTGGCACGCGCACCCCGAGGCAGCCCAATTCCAGGGTCTCCGCGTCACGGTGCAGGATGTCCGCGGCACGCTGAAGCTGCGCTGCAGCGGGCCCACTGGCTTCGATCCTCATCCCGGCGCGGTGCGCTCCGGCGGCCATAGCGGCTACCAAGCGGTCCATATCGCGATACACGCCGGCGCTCGACGGATCCTGCTCTGCGGCTTCGACATGCATGGCACTCATTGGCACGGCCTGCATGCGGAGCCGCTACGCAACACTGCGGAGGGCACCTATGGGCGCTGGGTGGAGAATTTCGACGCGTTGCGCGAAGCGGCCGAGGAGCGCAACATCGCGATCATCAATTGCACCCCGAAAAGCGCATTGACATGCTTCCCGATGTCGAGTCTGGAGAACGCGCTCCGGTCACGGCCAATCAACGAATGAGGAGTGGCCAAAATGCAGAATATGGTTCCAGTTCAGATGGAGCGCGACACGGCCTGGGTCGAGGTCCCGGTCACGAGCGCCTGGGGCGGCGCCGGCACGCTGGTCAGCGACCCGACGGATTCGACCTGGCTCACGCTGCGGAGCGTCGGGTCGTTCCCGATCGAATATCGCGTCGGCTCCGGCGATTGGACGAAGCTCGAGTACCTGAAGTCGATCCGCCTAAACATCAGCTTGGCGTCGACGCAGCTCCGGCTCCGGAAATCAGAATTCGGGGCCGACACGCTGGTCCGCCTGGAGATCAACAGCCTCATCGATCAGCTCTACGCCGACGGGGCGCCGGTGGACGTCGGCAATCCCAGCGGCGCCCAGTTGGACGCCACCCAGACCTTCACGAAGGCGCAGACCGTCGCGGTGGTGCCGCTGACGCCGGGCTCGACCGTGACGCCGGACTCATCGGCATCGAACAATTTCAGCCTAGTGGCGGCGCAGGATTTCACTCTCGCCAATGCGATCAACCCAGTCGGCAGCCGCGGCCTGAACATCGAGATCGTCCAGGATAGCCCCGGTTCGCGCGCTTGCACTTTTGACACCGAATATCTGTTTCCGGCCGGCGCCGACAAGGTACTAACCACGACGGCGGCTGCGATCGATTACCTGTCTTGCGTCCGCAATCAGGCTAATACGGCCTGGCTCTGCACGCTGTTGAAGACCTTCGGCTGACCAGCATGGCCGATTTCAGGCTCATCCAGTCGCACGCATTCCGGTCGGCGGCCGCGGCGATCATCCATGCCGTCATCCTTCCGCTGACGCCAACGGCCGGGAACACGATCATCCTGACAGTGGTCTCGAATGCCCTCATCGCGACGCCGGTGGGTTACTCATTGGCCTCGAGCGCGATCAATTCGACCGGCACCTACATTTTCTTCAAGATCGCCGGCGTCAGTGAGTCATCGTCCATTGCGCTGGTGCCGTCGGTCTCGGCGGACGTTGCGGTGCGGGCCTACGAATTTTCAGGGCTCGCCACGGCATCGGTCTTTGACCAGCAGGCCAGCGCGACGCCTGGATCCGGCACGACGCAGGCCAGCGGCGCCACGGCCGCGCTGAGCCAGGCGAACGAGCTCTGCATTGCCGTCTATGGCTATCCGCACGCGTCATATCCAACGATCCCGGTCTCATGGAGCGATTCGTTCCTGCCTGAAGGCGCGCTGTTCGGCGCCGGCACGGACAAGCCTTGCAACGCCACCGCCATGAAGCGTGTCACGGCTACGACGGCTGTCTCGGCGACGGTCACGGTACCAACGTCGCAGTCCGGAAACTCGATCTGCCTCGCCACCTTCAAGATGGCCGCCGGCACGACGACGTTCACAGGCAAGCCGGCGAACTACATCGACTCGCTCCTGCACTTCGAGGCATCGAGCGCGGGAACGGTCGTTACCGACGCGATCCTCGCGGCTTCGATCGCTGGTTCATTCTCCGATCGATGGTTCACCGTCTCCAACCCGGACGCGCAGACCGCAGGCGCAACGCCGGGCCTGACGATCGAAACCGGTGCCGGATATGCGCAAGACCGAGATCTGCTCGTCGAGGGCATATCATTTCCAGCGCCGGCATCGGGAACGCGCGGCCTACGCGCGACGCAATCGGCGGACAACTGCATCCAGCTCGCGGCCGGTCAGGCGGCGGACATCGCGGTCGGTATGCACTGGCGCTGGCATGGCGCGCAGATCGACAATGGTCCGCGCGACTTCCTGGCACTGAGGTCTGATCCGTCGGGCAACTACCAGTTCGGCCAGGTCAACGACGGTGCTTCCCCGACAATGCATCTGCATGGGCAGCCAACCGGGGGCACCGGCGTCGGCAATGACATCGCGATTGCCAAGGATCATTGGTACTGGCTTCAGACCACGCACCAGCCCGGCGGCGGCACGTCAACGCTGAGCGTTTACGACGCGCAGGCCGACTACATATTGGTCGGCACCTCATCGCTCGCGATCACCGGTACCGATAGCATCGGCGCGACGACGATCCAGATCGGCCAGCTCAAATACGCCGCCGGCGCCACGCAATGGATGGACTTCGACAACATTACGTTGTCGCTCGATGGCAGGACGCCTCAGACGCCATCATCGGCAACCGCGGCCGCGCCAATGCGCATCAAGATTTCCAGCGGCATGTTCTAGACGCGACAATCTACGAACCAACAGAGGATAGGGATGAATTCCAGGCCGCGCGCGCTTTCACTTCTTCGCAACTCGGAGCACTACCGGGCGACCGCATTCCGCACCGGTCTGCAGGCCGTCGGATTCGAGGTCGTCACCGAGCTCCGCGATCCGATGCCGGCCGACGTCTTGCTGACCTGGAATCGCAGCGGCGGCAACAATGAGACCGCCCATCAGTTCGAAGGCGCCGGCGCGCGCGTCCTGGTTGCGGAGAACGGATATCTCGGGAAGTCCTGGCGCGGCGAGAAGTGGTTCGCGCTCTCGCTCGGGCACCACGTCGGCGCCGGCGAGTGGATGCCGGCCGGGCGCGAGCGCTGGGACGCCCTGCAGGTGCCGCTGGCGCCGTGGCGCGAGGGCGGTACCGACGTGCTGGTGCTCGAGCAGCGCGGCATCGGCGAGCCCGGCATCGCATCACCTCCAGGGTGGGCCGAGCGCATTGCGCACCTGACCGGCGGCCGCATCCGCAAGCACCCCGGCGCCACCGAGCCGGCCATCTCGCTCGAGGCGGACCTCGTCGGCGTGCGCGAGGTCATCACCTGGCACAGCGCCGGCGCGCTCGCGGCGCTGATGGCGGGCGTCCCGGTGTTCTACGATTTCCCGCGCTGGATCGGTGCCCAAGCCGCCGTGCCGCTGCGCCTGCGCGGCCAGGTGCCACCGCTGCGCGACGATGCCGCGCGCCTGGCAATGTTCCGCAGCCTGGCATGGGCGCAATGGGCATTTCCGGAGATCGAACGCGGCGACGCCTTCGCCCACCTCCTGGAGCCCGCGCATGCCTGAGATCCTGTTCACCGGCCGCGGCACATCGGGCAGCTGGGCCATCAGAGGGGCGCAGCTCGGCGGCGCACTGCACGGTAACGTCTGCCCGGCCCCGGATCAGATCCCGCCATGTGATCTCGCAATTCTGGTGAAGCGGCCGCCGGCAGGGCTCGTCGACCGCCTGCACGCCGCCAGGGTGCCCATCGTCTGGGACATCGTCGACGCCTGGCCGCAGCCGCATGGAAACGACTGGGACCGCGCTGCCTGTCTGGCGTGGCTACGGCAGACGGTCGCGGAGATCCGGCCGGCGGCGCTGGTGGCCGCCACCGAGCAGATGGCCATCGATTGCGAGGAGTTCGGCCTGCCGTTGATCGCCCTGCGCCACCATGCGCGGCCGCAGCAGGAGAGAAACCCGGTCCGGGAGCGCGTGCGTCGCGTCGGCTACGAAGGCTCGCCTGCCTACCTCGGCCCATGGCGGCCCGAAATGGAGCGCGTTTGCAAGGCGCGGGGCTGGGAATTCGTCGTCAATCCGCCGCAGCTGGCCGACCTCGACATCGTCGTCGCGCTGCGGCACGCCACCGGCTACGCCGCGCGGGAATGGAAATCAGGCGTCAAGCTGGCCAACGCGCAGGGCTCCGGCACGCCCTGCATCCTGAACCGCGCCGCCGGCTACACCGAGACGGCCAGCGGCGCCGAGAAGTGGGCAGACAGCTTCGACGAGATGAACGCGGCGCTCGACGCGCTGACCCCTCACAAGGTGCGCGCATCCATGGCCTGCACCCTGAACCGCGCCGCGCCGCTGCTGCCGGCGGTATCCAACGAATACGGCACATGGCTGCAACAACTGTCGAAATCCTGAGCGCGCGCCGGCGCTCCTCCACCGCCGCGCCGATGCTCGACGCGATCGAGGCGGCCGCGCGGGCCGCCGGCGATGAGGTCATCCTCACCGAGACCTACCGCGGCGGCAGCGATTGGCTGGTGCTGTTCGGTGTCGGCGCGGAGGCGCATGCAGCAGCCCGCGCGGCGCACGTTCCACGTGGAACACACGCGATCCTGTTCGATCTCGGCTACTTCGGCCGACGCAAGGGCCCTGACGGCTTCCTCCGCGTGTCGATCGACCGCGATCACCCACAGCATCTGCTGGACCGCGCGCCAGACGACGGCGGCGCGCGCTGGGCAGAGCATGGAATCGCCCTGCGCGATGACGCCGACCCGGCCGGGCCCATCATCCTGGTCGGGCTCGGCGCGAAGTCGCGGATCTACCTCGAGGCGGAGGACTGGGAACTGGACAAGCTTGCGGAGCTCGAGCGCCGCTTCCCGGACCGGCGCATCATCCACCGGCCGAAGCCGGGCCAGGAGTTCCGCCGCCTGCGCTGCGATCGCGACGAGACGACGCCGATCGACGATCTGCTCCGCGGCGCCTCCCTGGTCGTCGCCAGGCATTCGAACGTGGCCGCCGAGGCCGTGGTCGCCGGCGTGCCTTTCGAAGCCGAGGACGGCGCCGCGGCATGGCTTAACGGGCGAGAATACAACTTGGCGAACCGGCGCGAGTTCCTGCACCGCCTCGCCTGGTTCCAGTGGCGCGCCGCCGAAGCGCCGCAGGCATGGCAATTTCTGAAAGGACTGGCATGAAAATCAACTTCGGGTGCGGCGCGCGAGTGCTGGACGGGTATTTCAACGTCGACGCCATGCGCGATCCGAACGCGCCGCGCGATCCCGAGCTGGTCGAGGCGATGCAGTTCGATGGCGCACGCCTCGTCAATCCGCTGCCGCTCGCCGACGGCTGCGCCGACGAGGTGATGGCAATCCACTTCTTCGAGCACGTGTACAGATGGCAGGCCGATCCGCTCCTGGACGAATGGCGGCGGCTACTACGCGTGGACGGACTGCTCGTCCTGGAGTTGCCCAATCTGTTGAAATGCTGCGAGAACATCATCAGCGGCCGCACCGTCGGCGCGGGCAAGCATCCCGATCAGTCCGGCATGTGGGGATGTTTTGGAGATCCGAGACTCGAGTCGGAGTTCATGTCGCACAAGTGGGGCTGGACCCCACAGACGCTGCGCATGCTCCTCGAGCAGCACGGTTTCCGTGGGGTCGAAGAGCACACGACGGTCTTTCACCCGGCCGGCCGTGCGCACCGCGACATGCGCATCATCGCGCGAAGGAGCTGACATGGCCAAACTCCGAGTCTCCGCGGAGGTCCTGCTGCAGGTACTCTTCCCGGACCGCGATCTGCTCATGCTGCGCGGTGCCCAGTTCGATCTGGCGCGTGGCGTGCTCATACTGGAACTGACCGGCCACGGCGTTCCGGACGTCGAAGAGATCATCGCCGAGATCAGCATCGAACGCCGTACGACCCGCTTCGTGCCGGCGCTCCGCCGCGGCTGAGGGTAAACGATGCAACACGTCTTTTTCGGCCACGACGAACGCGTCGAAGCGGGAACGACGGCATTCCTTCGCTCGGCGATCGCGCACTCGACCGGAGCGCTGGCGTTGACGCCGATCACGCGCAATAACATGCGTGACGTCAAGGAAGGTTCGAACGCTTTTACCTTCCGCCGCTTCCTGGTGCCCTGGATGCTCGGCTTCCGTGGCTGGGCCGTCTTCGTCGACGGCGCCGACATGCTGTGCAGGGCCGACCTCGGCGATCTGTTCGACCTGATCCACTACCGGGACGCCGTGCGCGTCGTGAAGCACGACTACCAAACCGCGCATCACCGCAAGTACCGCGGAACGCCGATGGAGTGCGACAACATCGACTATTCCAGAAAAAATTGGGCCAGTGTGATGCTCGTAAATTGCGAGCACTTCGCCTGGCGCAACGTGACGCCGGAATTCCTGGAGAAGGCGAATCCGCTCGCGACGCTGCAGCTCCGCTTCATCCCGGACGAATTCATCGGCTCGCTGCCGAAGGAGTGGAACTGGTTGTGCGACGAGCATGGCACGAACCCGGATGCGAAACTGCTGCACTTCACCGCGGGAATTCCGGCGTTCGCCGCGCACGCCGACGCCCCAATGGCCGATGAATGGCGCGCCTCCCTGGCCGCTGCCTACAATGCGACAGGTGCATCATGAGCAATCCCAAGGTCATCACCCCCCCGACCGCCGAGCCGATCACGCTCGAGGAGGCGCATCTGCACCTGCGACTGGACGTCTACGATAGCCCGCCGGCGCACCCCGACGACCCGCTGATCCTCGGCCAGATCACCGCCGCGCGCGAGTGGATCGAGAAATTCACCGGACGTTGCATGACCGCACGCGTGCTCGAGATGGGGCTTGATGCCTTTCCGCATCGGCACCACGGTCACCACCGGTATCCGGATCATCGTCTCGGCCTCGTCTATACCGGCGACGTGCGCCATCCTCGTCCGATCCGCCTGCTTGGCGGTCCCGTCAACGGGCTGGACAGCATCCACTACACCGACGCGGCGGGAGTCGACCAGGTGATGACCGACGCGCAATTCGATTCCTACGAGGAGCCGGCGCGCGTGCTACCGGCGGCGGGCGCCTCCTGGCCACCCACGCAGATCCGCATGGCGGCCGTGAAGGTGCGATATTCGGCCGGCTACAGCTTGCCCGACGACTCGCCGAACCTGCCGCCATTGCCGAAGCCGCTCAAGCAGGCGATGCTGCTGGTGCTCGGCCATCTGTACGAGAACCGCGAGGATAGCGTCGACGTCGCCCTCGAGAGCATCCCCCTCGGCGCCCAGGCGCTGGCGCGACCCTACCGCCTCGACACGGCGCTGGCGTAGCACGATGCGCGCCGGCAAGCTCAACGCGAGGCTCATCATCGAGCGTCCGGATGTCTCGCGGGACGATACCGGCGCAGAATTGATCACATGGATTCGGGTTGCAACGGTCTGGGCCCTGATCTCGCCGATCATCTCTTCCCGCGGCCGCGAAGCGCTGGTCGGCGACCAAGTGCAGGCGGCGATCGACGTCAAGATCACCATCCGCTGGTCGTCGCACATCGACGCCATGTCGGCGAAATGGCGGTGTCGGTTCCCAACGCGCGACAATCCGATCGTCTACAACATCGCCGCGCCGCCCGCGCAGGTGAACATGGGCCAGCGCGAGGTCGTGCTGCTCTGCAAAGCTGGCGTCAACGAAGGGTAAGCGATGGCCACGACACGCAGCGTTCAGGTTCAGGGCCTCAGCCAGTTGGGGCAAACGCTGAAGACGCTCGGCGCCGACATGCAGGCGCGCGTCGCGCGTCGCGCCACCAATGCTGCCGCGCAGGTCGTCAAAAAGGCCGTGATCATCGCCGTCAACGATCCCCGCGCCGACAAGCCCTATACGGTCGACGGCGAACTCGTTTTCCCAGGCAACATCAGCCGGAACGTGATCGTCAAGCGCATCCCACCCGGCGAGACCGATCTCACCTCGGAGCACATTGTCACAGTGCGCGGGAAGGCCGCCCACGGCTACGCATCGCGGATTGCTTCGCTGAAGGAGTGGGGCACCGTGAAAGAGGCGCCGACGCCGTTCATGACGCCGGGCTTCGAAAGCAGCAAGGGCGAGGCGCTGGAGGCAATGGCCACTTCGCTGCGCGGTGATATCGCCGACAGCGCGAAAAAGGCCTGAATTCATGACCGCCCCGCTGTCCGTTCCCCAGGCCATCTTCGCAGCGCTGCGCGGACTCGTCAGCGATCGCGTCTACCCGAACGAGTTCCCGCAGGGCGACCCGTTGCCGGCCTGGCCCGCCATTCGCTACACCATCGTCATCAACGACCCGTCGCCCACGCTCTGCGGTACCGGCGACGAGGATACCGACGACGTCATCGTGTTCGTCGACGTGGTCGCGACGACCTATCCCGCGATGCGCGCGCTCAAAGCGCAGGTGATCACCGCGCTGCAGTCGACGGACCCGCCGTGCGCGCGCGAAAGCGGTGGCCAGGAGACCCCCGACGGCGAGACGCGGACGCAGCGCGCCACGATGACCTACCGGTTCCAGCAGTCGTCGAACGACTCATGAATTCCACCAAGATCTGCTGTCGATGCAAATTCTCTCTTCCGCTGGAGGCCTTCCGTGCGAGGTCGTCCGCGGCCGACGGGCTTCCTGGCGAATGCATTCCATGCATCAAAGAGTTCAATCGTGAATATCACGAGCGAAATAGGGAAAAGCTCTGCGCCCGCGCGCGCCAGCGAAGCGCGCAACGCCGCGCATTGCCTGGAATGGCAGAGAAAAATCGCGCCGATGCGCTGCGTTGGTATCACGATCATCCGGCGAACGCCGCTCGCGCTAAAAAGCGCGTGGCCGATTGGAACTCGGCGAATTCGGATCGGAAGAAGGCTGCAGATCGCGCTTGGCGAGAACTACATCGCGCGCGGACGAACGCGCATGTCAAGGCCTACAAAGCGAGGAAGATCAATGCCACGCCCGCATGGGCGAACCTGTTTTTCTTGGAGGAAGCATATGATCTCGCAGTCTTGCGAAAGGCCGCCACAGGGATTGACTGGCATGTCGACCATATCGCTCCTCTGAACGGAAAGACTGTGTGTGGTCTCCATGTAGAACATAATATTCAGGTGATCCCGAAGCGCCTGAACCTGCAAAAAGGCAACCGTCATTGGCCTGGGATGCCATGACCCCAACCACTGAAGGAACATCATCATGAGCGGCGGTAAGAGATTCAAATTTGCCGGGAGCACGATCGCGGTGTCGATCGGCTTCGATGCGGTCTCGCCATCGGTCGCGATCACCGCGATCACGAGGGCGAATCCAGCAGTCGTCACCGCCGCGGGCCACGGCCTGGTCGATGGCGACGTCGTCAAGATCACCGGCGTCGTCGGCATGACCGAGGTCAACGACGACATCTACCTCGTGAACCAGCTCAGCTCGAGCACCTTCGAACTTGTCGACACCGATTCGACCGGCTGGACGGCGTATGGGAGCGGCGGCCATGCCGACAAGGCGCAGATGTCGAACTGGTGCGAGCTCACCGGCTACAACCGTCAGGGCGGCACGAAGACGGAGAACGATGCCTCGAGCCTGTGCTCGACCGCCAAGGAATACGAGCTCGGCTTGCCGGACTTCGGCACCACGCAGCTCGACTACCACTTCGCGCCGCAGACCGCCATCCAGATCGCGATGGCGGCGCTCGATCTCAGCGGCGACAAGATGGCCGTCAAGGTCGTCCTGCCGAAGAATGGTGGCAGCCGCACGCAACTCGGATTCGTCACCCAGACGTCGGAGACCTCCTCGGTCAATGGCCTCTGGACGGGCACGATGACGGTGCGCAATACCGGCAAGCCGCTGGATCTGGCATGAACCGCGAAGACCTGATCGCGGCGATGCAGGCGACCGCCTCGCCGAAGCCGGTGCCGATTCCGACGCCGAGCTGGGGCATCGTCTTCGTCAAGCCTCCCACGGTGGAAGAGGTTGACGCGAACACGGATGAAGCGGCGAAGCCCGGCGGCGATGACAAGAAGCGGCGCCTGGCCCGCGCCGCGGCGCGCGTCATCTGCGATGAGCAGGGACAACGCCTCTTCGATCCCGCAAACCAGGCCGACGTCGACCTGCTCGCAGTGCAGCCATGGTCGATGCTTCAACTGATCCTCGCGGGCGCCGACGGCAACAAGGTAGCCGAACCGGGAAACTCGGACAGCGCCGCGAGTTCCTCTTCGACCTTGCAATAGAACTCGGCCAGCCCGCGGGCGCCCTGGCCCGCGTGCTGCCTGAGTCAGAGTTTCGGGACTGGCAGCGGTACGCGGCGCGCCGCATGTTGCCTAGCCGACGGATCGAGCTCTATCTGGCGCAGATCGCCATGCAGGTCGCGCTATTGCATGGTGTCCAGAACGTCGACCTATCGGACTTCATGTTTGACCCAATCGACGTCGACGGCGAAGATGAGCCCACCGCGGAAGAAGAGGCGGCGTTTTTCGACTTCAAGCCGCGCAATCGCGGGGAGGCATGATGGCTGCGAACGTAGGCGCATTGAGCGTATCCCTGGGGCTCGATGCAGCCCAGTACACCGAAGGTCTGACGAAGGCCGACGTGCAGGCGCAGCAGTTCGCCCAACAACAGACCCGTACCCAAGCATCGATCGACAGGACCGTCGCCTCGCTGGCCAAGCAGGCGCAACAGATCGGCTTGACGACGCGCGAGATCAAGCTGCAGCAACTCGCCGCCAAAGGCGCCAGCGATGCGCAACTGACATCTGCCGACGCATCCCTGAAGGCGCTCGAGGCCGGCGCCGTTGCGGCAAAGAAGCATGCCAAGGAACTCGCCGAGGCCGAGGCGGCGACAGCCGGCTTCTCGCTGGCCAGCCATGCCGCGCAGCGCGAGCTCGTCGTGCTCGCCCATGAGCTCAGCCAGGGCAACGTAAAAAAGTTCGGCAGCTCGTTGCTGGTGCTGGCGGAAACGACAGGTGCGGCGGGCCTGCTGTTTTCCGGCATGGCTGTTGCGGTCGCAGCAGCTGCGGCCGGCATCGGCGTCTTCATCTTCGCGGCTATCAAGGGTGCCGAGGAAAGCCACGCACTGGCGCGCGCCATCGATGAGACCGGAAACGTAGCCGGGCTGACCGAGGGCAAGTTCAATGATCTCGCTGCGGCTCAGGCCAAGCAGACGAACTCATCCATCGGGGCATCGCGTGACCTCCTGCAATCGCTGGCTGCCAGCGGCCGATTCAGCGGGGAGGCGCTGACGGCTGCCGGCACCGCCGCGTCCTATTTCGCGAAGGCTACCGGCGCATCGACCGAGGAGGTCGGGAAAGAATTCGTTGGTCTCGCTGATGATGTCGTCGGCGGCGCGGACCGGATGAATAGGCAATATCACTTCCTGGATGCGACGCAACTGCAATACATCAAGACGCTGCACGAGCAGGGCGACGAGCAGAAAGCCTTCATCGTCGCAGCCGACGCGCTGTCAGACCGTCTCAAGGGCGTCTCGACGAACCTCGGGACGCTGGAATCAGCTTGGCAGAAGATCAAGAATGCGGCGAGCGGCGCATGGGATTCCATGCTCAATATCGGGCGCACAGACACTGTCGAGGAGAAGCTGGCAACGGTCGAAAAGCAGATTGATCAGGCGCGAACCGGTTCGATCTATCAGCAATCCATCGCCGCTGTCCCGCCTTCGATCTACACGACATCATCCATCGCCGCGGTGCCGCCTTCGATCTATTCCGCGCCCACGCCCACCATGGCGCAAGCGAATTCGATCTACGGCTCGCAGGACGAAGCCCAACTTCGGACGCGCCAGGCCAGCCTGCAGGATGACCTGAAGCTGACGAATCGGATCGCGGAGTCTCAGGCCGCCAAGGTGCGCCAGGATGAGGCCGAGATCGCGGTGATGCATCTCAAGGAAGCAAGTCTCACCAAGCAGGAGAAGCTGACGCGCGACCTCGCGAACGCCAATGCGATCTTCGACCGCGCCGGCGCCGCGAAGGATGATCCGAGCCGGCAGAAGGTCCTCGCCGACATTCGCGAAAAGGCGTTCCCAGCCAACGCCCAGAAGTCGACGCTCGACCTCGATCTCGCGAAGATCAAGGCCTCGGCGCAGGCAGAGGAGGAAATCTATGCCAACGCGAACACCGTGTTTTCGGCATTGCGCTCGGCCGGTCTGATCGACGACGAGCACTACTACGCCGAGAAGCTATTCCTGATCAAGGCAAATTCGACCGCCGAGGAGAATGCACTCACCGCCGAGATCGCGCGCCGCGAGCGTCAGACTTTCGTCGGCGACGGCGCCGCGAACAAGGCGAACGAGAATGCAAAAGCGATTACCGAGGCGGAAACGAAGCTCGCCAAGGTGCGCAAAGACACGGCCGCGCAGGAAACCGCGCTCAGCATCGAGAGCATCGCTGCGCAGCGCCGGCGCGCCGCCGGCTATCTGGCTGAGGAACTCGCAGCGCAGCAATCGCTCGAGGCGACGAAGCGCGCGCACGCCGAAGAGATCGCCCTGGTGGGCGTCGGCGGAGAAGCGCGCATCCAGTCGACGGCCCATTCGCAGATCACCGACCGCTACCAGGCCGAAATCGACCGCCTGAACGCAGATATCGCCGCGAAGCGCGCGGCCGGCGGCGGCGCAGCGACCAAGGACGACGAGGACGCCTACGCGAAGCGCATCGCGCTGCTGCAAACCTACCAGGCTCGATCGCTGACCGAGTGGGATGACTACTACGCCAAGCTCAAGACGGCCGAGTCCGACGCCAGCCTGGGATACCAGAAGGGGCTCGCCGACTACGAGACCAGCATCGGCAGTTTGTCGGACCGCGTCGCGAAGGCGACCGGCGATACCTTCAAGAGCCTCGAGGATGCACTGGTCACGTTCGCCACCACGGGCAAGCTCACCGTCAAGGGATTGATCGACACCGTCGTCGCCGGGCTGGAGCGCATCGCAGTGCAGGAGGGGCTCACGAAGCCGCTTGCTGCCTTCCTTCAGGGGGGCACGGGCCAGGGCGGCGCCGGAAGTGGCGCCAGCGGGCTGATATCGGGCTTCCTGAGCCTTTTCAGCAGCGCCAAGACGCCGGCGGGTGCAGGCGATACGGCAATGGGCAGCGCTGCCGGCGTGCTGGGCGCCGTCGATTCGCAGGCCGCGGCGTCCACGATGGCGGCCTCATCGGCGGGCACCGAGGTGGCGCTGACCGCGCTGGAGGCTGCCGCGAGCTCGGCAGCCTCCGCTCTGGCCAGCATCGCGGCGGCGGGCACCGGCAGTTCCGCTGGAGGCTCTGTCGGCCTGCTGGGGCTATTCGGCGGCGGAGGCGGTGCCGCGGCCGGCGCAGTCGACAACGGCAGCGTCAATCTCTTCGCGGATGCCGCGCCGGGCCTGGCTGCGGGCGGCCGCGCACTGCCCGGCAAGTTGTACCCGGTGACAGAACGCGGCCCCGAAGTGCTGGACGTCAACGGCAAGCAATACTTGATGACCGGCAGCGGTCGCGCGAATGTGACCCCGGTATCTTCGGGCGGCGATTCGACATCGCAGCGGCCGATTCAGATCGTCCAACATTTCCCAGTTGGCACGACGAAGGCCACCGTTGATCAGGCCGCTGCCCGCGCCGGCCAGGCCGTCCGCAAGGCGCTCGCCAGATCTTGATGCCGCCCAGAACATTCGGCCTAAATTGAGGTGATCATGGAATTTGTCGACATCGAGTTTCCCAGGCGAATCGCCTTCCATGCGCTCGCCGAGGCGCAATGGCAGACCGAACTGA
>Ga0307516_10002663_pt1 | contig 23629 bp, 41 predicted proteins | sample 19_EM_MG_FD_203310 | JGI IMG/M metagenome (GOLD analysis project Ga0307516, IMG submission 203310) | Populus trichocarpa ectomycorrhiza microbial communities from riparian zone in the Pacific Northwest, United States - 19_EM | ecosystem: Host-associated > Plants > Roots > Unclassified | place...
TGACCGGTCTCGGTTCCACCGGCGTCGAAGCCGTTCTGCGGTTTTCCTCCCTTCCCGTTCCTGTCCCCCACGGTCTGTCACCTGAGAGCAAGTATTTCCAAACAAGCCACCCGTCACAGTCTCCGGTTGGCTGGCAGCCCGGGCGGGTACCACGCCATGATCGCCATGACATGCAACTCAATTGAAACGTGTCGGGCGGTATCCCTGACAGCATGCCACGTGGGTCGGCATCCCAGCGGTGCATCCGCTGCCCAATCATGGGTCGATCGGGAGAAGTCAGCATCCCTACATTCTTGCGGAATGGTCGTTGTCCCCTGGTACCTTGGGGCGAAAAAGAAGGGTCACGACTGGGGAATTTTCCCAAGGTGCCACCACGCCACACTCCTCTGAAACTCCCACTCCCAATATGGGGGTTGGGGATTTACTCTTCGCAATTCGTAGCCTACCACCCCTCTCCGACCTCGAGCAAGTTACGTTAACCGCCCAGAAGCCCTTTTTGGGGAGGTCTGAACCCAAATCTTGGCACAAATCGAGAATTGATTGGCTCAATCCCAACATCTCTGGAACGTAACCTTTTTTCTCCTTTGGGTTTTAGGTGAGCGTCCGGTTCCCGTCGTTGCTTTTCCAAAAGTTCGATGCCAGAACAGCCAGCGTGGTATGGGGGGGGCGATTGGCTGCTCTCCTTCCATTAATTCCTCGTGTACGACGATCTAACCAACCTGGCACCCTTCTGCGTGAACACTCTATGAACGACTTCCACCACCCCTCTGGGACCGCGGCTGCTTCCAGGCATTGATTGGGCCAGTGTTGTTTCCTCGACTCCCACAGACAGCAATCATTGATCAAGAACCCGGAGAAGAGCGAGCGTTGTGCTCCCGCGTTCTTCTTCGGCCCTGAAGTGATCCGGCTACCCCCATTTCAAAATCGACTTTTTATTATTATATTCCAAATTTCCCCACAGGGTGATGCCGAACGAAAATAATGCTCCAGTCGGGTCAAGTCGGCTACCCGTAAACAGAGCACCCCCCTGGTTCCCGTTTCGTAAGCGTTAAGGTTTACAGAATGTTTGTACGTTTATCGCTTATCACGACCGGTTTAGCCGTCTTTGGTTGCCCCAAACGCGCAAGCAATCGAACAGATAATCCCAGGAATCAATTTCAAATCACTCCTACCGCGGAAACATCCAAACATTTGGTCACCTCCCAGACTCACGTCACCACGCCATGGCCCAGCAGCTTCATCTGTATCCGCCCGGTTACTTGGTTATATAAACCAAGGACCCTCCCCACTTTCCATCCCCAATCTCCACCCTGATCTCGACCTCCATGGACTCGCGCTCTTTCAACTCCCAAGCCGAAACCTTCGAGTCTTCCTCTCGCATGGAGCCTTGCCGCGTTTTTACCTACTACCACCCTCACTACCAGCCTGAGTGCTCGATCCACCAGGACGATCAGTACGCCTCGTTCATCTTTGGCGACTGTGACTGCCTGGGGGAGTCGGCATACTATGCCTCGTCGGTAAGTAAACCTTGTTTCGAGTCGCATTCATTCCTCGGCCCCCCTCGCGATCATGGTGCTGACTTTCTCAATATCAGGCCAACCACCCCGGCGGCTTCGACACGAGTAATGGATATATGACTCTGAACACCCTCGGGTTTCCCGAACACGAGCAGTTCTTTGCTCGGCACGCGTCGACCATACCCCCCGGTAAGATGTCAACATATTCGGAATTGATGCCGCACGTTGTGGCGCACAAGTAAGCGAGCCTCGTGAATTCCATCAGCCCCAATCATTTACGCTTACCCCATTTTCGTTTAGGACCACTGTTTCACTGAAACAAGATGTACGTGTAGCGACCAAGCCCCAGCCATGCGTGAGCCCTGCCTTGTGTCAGGGCCACGCTGATCTTCCCGAGTGTGCCGAGTTCGACGACGAGCTCGACTGCCCGGGAGAGCTTGCAGGTGACGACGAATACGAGTCTTCCGGTATGTTACCTCCGCTTCGTTCGCATCGCTCTCATTTCTCATCGCATGACCGGCCAACAGATGGAGACGACGAAGCAAACTCGCACCCTCCGCCTCCACCCTCCCCTTATTCGACCCGATCCCCATCTCCGGCTCCGTCTCGCTCCCCCTCTCCCGACTTCTTTGAACCACCTCGCACTTCTCGTGTCGTCCGCACCATCCGTAACCAGAACCGGTATTCTCCAATGGAGGCCAAAACATCTTCATCACGGAAGGGGAAGTCGGTTGCTCGACGGGTTCCCTGCGGTTCTGACGACGAAGAACCCAAGAAGCCCAGGAAGCGGCGGGAGGCGGTCAGCCTCGCATGTTACTTCTGTCGCAAGCGCAAGATCGCATGCCGGCAACCGCCCGAGGGAAGTCTGGACCGGACATGCAAGTGAGTTTCTTTTCCCCTTTCGGACCTTCTCTTCCATTCCATTGTTTTTGTTTTGTTTTCGGAAATCTGACTGGTGTTCCTTTCCGGTTCTAGTCAATGCAAGTCCCGTGGTATGGATTGTGAATTCCCGACCGAGTCCCGTCGCGGGGCACGTCGTGCCAGTGGATCAGCTGCCTCGCAAAAGCACGCGCGCTAGGGATTCTCAAACCCTCCCTCCGCATCACGTTCGGCACATCCCTGCGCCACCCCCCTTCCGTTCATTCGATGTCAACCGTAATCTCTATCCCGTTCACCGTTTCAATATGCTCTCGTTTCGATCTACTAAAAACTCTTGGTATTCTTTTGCTGTGTAGCATTCCCTCCTCGTTTTCTTTTCTCTGTCGTGGGCTCTGGGGATTTTTATGGTCATGATGTTTTCCTTCTTTGGCTTGCTGCTCCCTGGTACATAGATGTCTCGCTGGTGATCGGATTGTAATAAATTGCTCAAGTGAATGAACGAGATGATATTCGTCGTGACGACTCTCTCACTGCTATCCGACAGGCTCCCAAGGTCTCACCGGGCACTCAGCATTTAACCGCGAGTTCGTTTCATCCGACAATTTTTCTCACTAAAGTGTTCAAGCCCCATTTCTTTCCGATCCTTCCACTCGTCAGGCACGGAGGCGGGACGTCGTGATGGTGATGGAAGAACTATGCCAGTTTTTTTTACGTGGGTAAATTGTATATTGAGGAACCAAGCAAGTGAACTCCCGTATGGGGGACAAAGGTCAGCAAATGATCTAGGAACTAAGAGTACAGGGGATAAAACATGATGGGAGAAAATGGGGTTGGAGCGGAGGGGACAGTATCCGTGTTGGCATGTCAAGCCAGTGGGGAAGGATCGAACCAGAGGCAGGGCGATCACGGGAGGGCGTGGGCTCAACGGCGGGCCTTCACGGGGGGGGCGGCCTCTCGCATTTCCTCGTCCTCCTCATCCTCCTGAATGTCTGCGACCTTTCTGCCAGTGCCTCGCCGCGTGCGGACGCCGGCCCCCGCAGTACCGCGTTTTGCGTTACCCCTGACAGCAACAGTCTCAGTCTCCGTCGACCGACCTGTCCTCTTGCTCCTCCTCACTCCATGCTCAGGCTCCCGCGGTTGCGAGCCGAAGTGGGGTTCTTGTTGCTCGGACGGTTCTGTCTCTTCGGGAACCACACCAAGGCCCGGTGCTCCTCCGCTATCCATCGAGACGTCGCGGTGGGTTCCATTCGTAGTTGACGGTCCGGCCCTGTTTTCAGCGTTCGCGTTGGCAATCATCTCCTCCGGGATTTCAGGGAGCTTCTTCCCACTCGATTCGGCATCGGCGATCACCTTGCTTCTACGTTGGAGGCCATGTTTTGTGCTGTGGTGGAAAGCACCTGGCATGCGGTACGTTGGATTTTGTGAAGGATTCGTGATTTGGGAAAAGGCACCTTGCTGCTGTTGCACGTCTCCCACTGATCCACGTTGCTCATCCAGGCTCATATCCGCCATGATTCCATTCCCCCCATGTTCCGGTAAGATGGACATGCTGACGTCAATCGAGTCCTGGCTCATCGCGCCGCGGGGGACAAGTGGCAGGGGTTCGGGGTACGGTACCCGTCCCTCGCGAACAGCAGCAAGGTCATCCCCGGTACCGACAAGCCATGGGTGTTCGAGACACCCTTGGGCGGTCATTCGGACGTCAGGTCGGACCTCCAATAGCCGGCGAATGAAGTCCTGGACTGTGGAGAACGCGTGATAAGCGCCTCAGGTATGAACGGTCCTTTTGCCCACTCACCAACGTCACTGATGTTGCACCTCTGTAACATGGACCAGTCGGTGGTTCGGGTCTCGATCCTTATCCTGATTTCTGCCTCCTCATTTTCGATGAATGGACTCTGCAACGTCAACCTGAAGGAGATCATCAGAAACGGGAGAACATGACGGTTGACTTAGTGCTCACATAGAAAACACAATAACACCGACGCTCCAACTGTCGACACCGTGACCGTATCCTTTCACGTTGTTTGAAACAACTTCGGGCGCCAGATAACTGGGGGTACCGCACATTGTCTGATGGATAACACGATGGGTATCAGCGGGTGCCTCACGAGCGCGCGCAATTTTTTTCGCACCTTCAACATAGTCAAGCTATCGATATACTTGGCCAACCCAAAGTCGGCGACTTTTACCACCGGCGGTTCATCTTTTGTGAGGAGAACGTTCTACACAGGACGTAAGGATCAACGGGTATTACGTTGGAAACCCTCGAGGGGGTCCTCACCTCTGGTTTGAGATCGCGATGAGCAACACCCTGCCCGTGGATGTATGCAAGGGCATCACACAGCTGGTACGTAATGAACCGCGAGGGCATCTCGTCCAGCCCGTCATTTTTGAGGATGTATTCAAGAAGGTCACCCCCTTCGATGAGCTCCAGCACCAGCGCTACGTAACCGGATCGCATAAGCGCTGTGTTTCCAGAGGATGAATGATCGCGCTCACTAATCTCGGTCTTGCTCCAGAACGTTTCGATGAGTTGACAGATGTTTGGATGACGAAGATCCCTCAAAATCTGAATCTCCCTGGCGAAGGAGGTGGCACGGTTGTTTGTGGCTGCGTTGATGGAGCGGTCCTCGTCCCGGTCCGATTCGAAAGCGGCAGCGAGTTTGTTCGACCGAATCATTTTGACCGCAACGAATTGACCGGTGCGCCTGGAGAGGGCCTTGTGTACTGTCGCAAAGGAGCCGGTACCGAGTTCGTGGCTAACGTCGTAATGAGCCCAGAGACCATCGCGAGGAGGACCAGAGGCCGTGAATCGGAATACGAAACCTATTTGACATCCAGAGTTTAGTTTTCATGTTCTGTATAACGCTGTGCACACTCACGATAGTCCTCAAGTCCCTCTCCCTGCGCTTGAGGTTGAAGAGAACCGAAAGCGAGCTCGCTCCCGTTGTCCAAAATCCTGCTCTGCCCGCTGCCGATCTTAACTCCGTTGATCTGCAACGACCTTAATCAGAGGTCGGGATGGTAGCGTTCAAAGTTCAACGTACGAAGGTTCCGTTGGTAGACAAATCCTTGACCACGACTGGAGATTTTGGATCGTTCCCGTCCCACCTGATGATGCAATGCTTGTTACCTGAGAACGGGGCGCGTCCAAGGCGTCAGAACACGCGTCAATGAACGTGGAGGGAGAAGCGGAACGCACTGATTCTCATTCCGGGCAAGCGGATCGCATTGTCGTGACCACGGCCGATGGTGTAGGTCGGTTGTATCCTCCAGAAGTCGAGCTGCTTGAGCCTCGGACTGCATGGAAGCAAGAACCCCCACAAGTGGGCCTCGGCATCAACTCTGTCTGCCTCCGATTGGGAGTATTGCTGAGTGGACAATTGGGTTTGCTGAGTCTGCTCGAGCTCTTCCTCATGGGAATCTTGCTGGCAATCAGGGCTGGCCATCGATCGCTGGGTAACGGGTGGGAGGTAACTGAAATGTGGCGACTGGAGATGGGACGGCGGGAGCGGCGACGTTTGTCGGGGTGGACTTTGGCCGTTCGGCCGTTGTGCTGTTTTATACGAACGGGTGGTGTGTTTGGCGGGAAGGAGACGGGCCACGCTCGGATGCTTTGACCCACGGCCGCGGTTTGTGTCAAAAGGATCGCAAGTGTGGTAAACAAAGCCGCAACCGTGGAACACACAGCCATGGCCGCGCTCCATGTGTGATATATCCCTCATAAATTCGTAAAAATAAAAATAAAAACGTCAAAGTACGGCGCTGCAGGTCCATCTACCATTGGCGCTGCCCTCCTCATGCAGTGACGCGTGGTCCGAGGCGTGTCCCGCTGGAGTCACAGTTCCGATTCGAGAACCTCCCCAATGCCTCCGAACCTGATTCCCAACAAATTGGCTACATCAATGCAAATGGCATTAGCCGTGCACCAAACCCTCGTGTCGGTGGCGTGGTCTCACGGATCTTCCAGGCAAAGCCATGGCTCGGCTGTCATCACTGGAGGGGGTTTGAGTACCCGTGCTGTGGCTCAAAGACAAAAGGGGTTACCGTGGTTGAAATAGACGAAATGATCTGCATTGATTCCAGTGGAGACTGGGAGCAGACGTCAGCATCCCAAGCCATTCTCGAGTGGACGTTGGGGTCACGCACTGATGGAACGGCTACAATGCTGATCCTCGGATGAGTCCGTGCATCTTTCGACATGGGTCGGTTTCGCCGGGTCCTTGAATTGCCAGTACTCGGTGAAGCTTCCAGCAAAAAGCGTAAGATATCTCGTGGGGTGCGTTGTTGTGGGACCGCGAGGCTTACAAATGGTGATATCCGAGGTAACTTGGGATGACAGTTGGTACACCGTCTGCGGTTCGTTAGAAAGTTGTCAGGCGTTCTTCCGGAATCACTGACCGTAGTGATGAACGGCTGGAAATTCGTGAGCAAACAGCGGTACCCCAAACTATCCAAAGACATACCCCGGTATGTGTTGATAGGTCCGATGAGCCCTTCAACGAACCGCGAGAAGGCGAGGTTTCCCGTTCTCGGTTGTCCTGCAGGGGCGTGGTCGGTATATTGGTGGGCAACCGTATAGTAAACTCATTACCAAAAGTGAATAGCTTAATCCTCCCCGCAAGACCAGGAATGTTCGAACGCAGCGTTACAGCTGCCAAGGAAGCGAGGGCTCCACCGAGAGAATGACCTCGAGGACCAGTCAGTCTTGGTTTATTCAAGAGCAATTCTGGGTGGGGGGATACCTGTGCAAACGAGGCGGTAATGCGGGTAAAACGTGTACTGTTCTTCCATTATGGAAATTACGGTGTCTGCGACGGAGTTAAACGCCCGCAGGAAGCCCCAATGCACTGCGGTGGTGTTGTCGGGTGGCAACACGCCGGGCGAAGAGAAAGGGGTCAGGACCACCGCAGAATCTGTGTTCGCGTTCGAGTTGTTGTCAGATGAAGCAGGACCCCGGAAGTTCACCGTAGCAACACACCTGTGAAATAATCTGCCAGAGTGTCGGCATCCGACCCCCGGAACACGAGCACAATCTCCTTGCGAAAATCATCGCGGGCAAAGAAGCCGTTGGTGTGCGTAATGACTTCAGAAAACTAGTGCACCATGTTCAGCACCATTCGTGGGGTTCAGGGAGGTCGTAAAGGGCCCGTACCTGAGCAACCAGGGTGTTACCGAGGGGTCGAAGGCACAGTTTCTGGTATACCGCAGAGGAATATTTCGTGTACCGAACCAGATCGTCATACACCTGCTGCTCAATGCCCCCCTTGGGATAACCGAAGACTGGGGGGAGCAGGAGGAGGGGCAGCAGGACCTGCGAGAAGGCGGTGGCAAACATGACCTGACAGCGGATCAAAGCCGCTGCTTCCGTGTCATGATCCGCCGTATTTGGAATCCTGCCGCAGACGATCACTCGCTCCTAAATCCCGTAATGGGCTGGCGCGAGGGTGGGACGCGGCTGGGGGTGGCCTTGACCCTTCGAGGTATCGTACCCAACTAACGGTGGGGAGAGGAAGGGGCGTGGGGAGAAATAGAAAAAAACTTGGTGGGCAGGTCGGGGCCCGAAAAAAGAAAGATCAGAACCGGGCGAATCTCTCTATCCGCAAGCGAGAGGTCCTCAACGACGACTCCGGGTGGCCCGGGGCTGGGACGCATTCGCTCGGATCGTTGTGGATTCCACTCAGACTGCCCAAACCGTGGAAAGGTTGGGCTGTTGTACGTCCCCCTCGACATTCGTTCGCTGATGTTTCCCAAATCGAGGATTGCCCGCCTGTCGCCGGTCATCAATGCGGGTGTTCACTGTTTGGAGCCCTGCCGCATTTGACGTTCAAGGTAGTCCGTTTTGGTCTTTTGACCCGCAGGAGATGGTTGATAAGTCTGCGACCCTATGGTGCGCGACGCCCCCAACCTTTGTCTTCCGACAGAAGTAAAAGCTCACATTGCGGCTCAAACGTTCGGCTCGACCCCCTGTCACCACCTTCGCAAACGTCTTCCGTCTTTAGGCCGTTCTGAATGTCGGGAATAAGTTTTACGTTTGCGTCCCCCCTCGGGGCGTTCTTGGAGTGCGTAATGTACGGTAAGTCTCTCGTTCCATCCTTGCTTGGAAGAACCCTTGCGCTGATGCAGGGTTGGTTGTGGAGGTGTCTTCCTCTCTGTCTTTATCACTCCATGCTATGTCCAATGGGAGAAGTCCTCGAAGGGGCAAGGGCTCAACAGCATTATGGCGCTCGCCACTGGGTTCTTTGGACTCACCGTCACCGCCGTAAGCGAGAAGCGACTGACACGAATCCTCACTCGGGGGATTATCTAGTGGTGCGCCTCTAGCATCTCGTCACCTCGCTCGTTCAGGCGGTGGGAGCGGTTTTGCACAACCAACCGGGAGCGACAATCCACATGTCCCCGGGCCCACCATTCCCCACCGTCGGGATCGTTTCGTTCTTGATACTCCATTTCGAAGCCACCGTTGCGGACGTGATAGTGGTACTTCCCCTTATATTCTACCCCACCACTTGCGGTCACTGACGGTGCATAGTAACAGGTTTATCGAATCTACCACATCTATGACAAGAATCACTGGGTATGTCTCATTCCCTCGATAACCACCTTAGCCTTGGCCAGTGAGTTTGTTTTCTATCTTGTGTTCCACGCTCGCCCCCTCCGCCACTCAACAGAATTTCGTAGCTGTCGGTTGTGGTCTCGCGAACCAACTTCGAGATCCCGTAATCAACGTGGGAGCACTAAAACACTGGTCTACAGCTTCCTTCTGTCTCACATTATTGCGAGTCCCCACGAACCCCATAAATCTTTTGGATACAATACTCACCCGAAAATTTCTCGATTCAGTAATTGCGCTTTCTTGACGGGTGTGTGCACACGGCAGAGATCGCAGCCCTCCCCACCCGAACATCTACTAATTCTTGGTTGTCGTATACAGGCGCAATCAGTTTCGGGCTGCGGCGTGTGCACAGGCAAACCCCAAGGGCAGGTATACGTCGTCCGATCATCTTGGTATGTACAACGTCCCACCCCCGTTCATTGTCCTGGAGGAACTGATCGATCCACTGTTGATAGCGGGCCGTGAGAGTGCTTATTGAAAGTGCTGCATTGTGGACGTAAGACGCTTATCAAGTTGGTGGACCCGAGGTGAAATTTACACAACGTCCCCTCAGAATTTTTTGCCACGATGAACTTCTTCGCTGGCTTGGCCAGGAGTAACCTTGCGTACACACTCTCAGCGATGGTATGTTCGCCAGCCCTACCACTTCCTCCCAACCTCACGGTACCAGCTCACCAGCACCTGCCTTCCTTCCTCACTTCCGCTGGCGTTCACGTACTCACCTCGCCAAATTCTCACAGTCCAGCCCAGTGGTGGGAACATCCTTTTGTCTAATCATCGTCCGGTTGGGTCAGATACTCCCCGAGGCCCGGGACGAAACTTGGCGCACATCCATTCGCACCCCAGCCTTGCGAACGCGCGGGTCTGATCTCGTTTCCGTTTCGTTCCCCCAGGTCGAGATTAGGCGGGATGTGTATATGAGCGAGTCGAAAGACTTTCCCATGGAGACCTTAGAGCCCCGAAAGCAGGAGTATGCGGACTCTTCGGACGACTCACCTAAAGTCTCCCAGCCTTCTCTCTTCCTCTCTCCTCCCATGTGAGTGCGGTACACGGCAGTTGAGGGCCGCCGCCAAGCCGCGAAATGTAAATGTAGTTTGACAGTGTGTGAAATGTAGCGGGTACCGTATACATGTAAGTGATTCAGGATGGGAGACCGGACGGTGGTATCTGCGTGGACAGTTTCAATGGGCACCAATGGTGGGCCAAAGGGACCATCACCTCCAAAAAACAACCGACAATCAGGTCCAGCATAAAACGCCTCCCAAACGACCGAGCGGCAAAGCGTCGATTATTCCCTCGGACTTGATACCAACTACGTGAATTCCACAGAGCACCAGCCGCAGTGGTGGAGAATCCCCGTACCGGTGAGCGGTCCGTCCAACGAAATATCGAGTCCCCAAGGCGTGGGAAGTACCTCAAATGGCGAGGAAGGGGGTAGATGCAAGACCTACCTCAGTGAACAACTCCCTCGGGAGATCATGGACGAAATTATTAACAACTTGGACAGCCTTCTCACCGCTAAGTATGTGCTAAGTCGTGATTCTCTTGCTGCAGACATCACCCGTTTGGGACCTGTGAGGTCCAGTCGGATCCATCCTGTACCTGTCCGTACTCAGAACTTTGCGGCGATGGCATTGCTGCTCGTCGCGGACACCGACGGCTCCCTCTCCGCTTGAGTGGTCCGGGATACGTGCTCCCCTGTTCTTTCCGGCGCCAGCGTGACGGTGCTGTTCTTGTCCAAGCTTCAAGCGCAAAGAACTCAGTCTGTTGAACGCCGCTGCCCTACCCTTCCTCCACAGGCCGGATTCCTGCTTGGGCATCACACGTCGCTCGATCAACCAGGTAAGTTTACCATTCCATTCCAAGGAGGTGAAGTAATCGCTTGAGTTGAAATACAGACGGGCCGGGTGGAAACCCGGGTTTCATCTCGCAGGAATCTCACCCCCGAGTTTTGGGAGTTCGTTCTTACCTTCCAGGGAAGCTTCGCCGCTACACTCCACGATCTCGAAAATCAAGAAAGTTGCGGTGTACCATCAGATGCCGCCGCACGGCTTTTACCCCAGCTGTACAATGTCTCCATATTGATGGGATGATATCGATGGAATGTTGTGTCGGATTCTGGAAATGCTGATGATTTATTTGGATTCAAGCGAAAAGCCCATGGTTGGAAGTTGTACGATCTGGGGAGGGGGACCAGTGGATGAATGCGAACAACTATGAGCTGGGCTAAAGCTCTTGCCTTTGGCTAGAGAGAGAGGGCGGTTATTCGGTTCACGGCCGGACCCTTGTACTATTTACCAAAGTAACCACCCACATCGGGTGTTCCGGGATGCACAGCCACCCACTGATATCGCAGATGCCATCATACCGCTTTCCGGGCAGAAAAGAGGGCAGATCGGTTGTTCCGCATCGCAGGTTTTTAATCCCGCCATAATCTCCACCTGCGAGGGGGGGGGGATCCAGGTAAGAAAAAGATCCCTCGGGATCGATCCTCGTCACCTCAATCGATATTGACCCCACCCAATCGCACCTCGTCCCCCCAGTCCCAAACCATGTCCAACGAATCGGATCCGAAAGCGGCGGCAACCACCACCACCACCACCACCACCACCACGATCCTGACGTTGGCCCCACACGAGATCGAGGGATGGCAATCATCGTCGGGAAACGCTCACAAGTCCGTTCGGCGGCTCTCGCTCGTGAGGGGTGAAGATTCGTACGAGTGGCGTGCAGATCAGGTTTTGGCGATAACGAAACATCTTTCGGCGGATCGTGGAGGCGTGTTGGAATCCCTCGAGATCGCCCGGTTCGTTCCGGACGCCGGTTCGACGGAGGAAGATCCACCTCCCATCGGAGAGGTGTTTGGACCCGTCGCGCACTCTCTGACGAGCATCTGGCTCGAGGTTCCGGATGTTGAATCGGGGACGTTGCTTGGGATCTTGTGTACTCTGCCGAAGCTCAAGGAGTTCACGATCTACGCACCGAACATCCGGAAATCTCGTTACGAAGGGGACACCACCCAAGCGGGTCCCTCCACAACCGGGAAGCTGGGATTGTTCCATTTGGACGTTGGTGGCGAGAATTTCATCAAACAACTCCTCCAGCATCCTCTCGAATATCGTTCGATCGGGCTCGGCCACAACAAACTCATTGATTCCTACAATGCACTCATCAATGCGTCTGCGGATACCCTTCAAAGTTTGGCAATCCACGATATCGGTAAGCACACTCCCAAAATCATCATCCAACTCCCATTCCGATCCCAGCGACCAACGCTCAACTCCGAACCGTGCATAGAGGAACGACACTTCAAACGAGTCCACGACCACATATCCGTCGTCAACTGCTCCGAACTTTCCGAACTCGTTTTCGGTGCGGGGGAAATTTCAGAAGCCAAGACGACACGCATGATCACCGCCGTGCTGTCCACCGTCTCCTCTGCCCGCTTCGAGAAGCTCCGGATCTCGTACCAGTTCACGCTCGACTCTGACACCGTGACCGCCGAGACGGATTCACCCGAATGGGACGCGGTGGACGAAGAGCTGGTCAGGATTGCCGGTGAGTCGGACTGTCAGATCGAAGTGACATTCAACTCCATATCCGCGGGTGGAGACACTCTCATCGAGGCCGCTCGCTTCCTCTCTCGTTTCCAAGAAAAGGGTACCGTCAAATTCACCTTTGAACCCGAGTACCCTTAGATATACTACCCGCTCTTGTGCTTCTTTTGTCCTCGGGTTTATGGTAATTTTTTCAGTCCGGGTTTACAGGATGGGCACTTTCGCACACTATATGTATCATACATACGCTTCTACACGCAAAGAAATTACAAGTAAACTAGTATAGACCGTCTTTTCGCGAAATCGAACGGACCACAGTGAGCGCGTCTCACGCGGTGCTTGGCGGCCTCTTTTCTCCGACTTCGACAGGAGAGGCGGCGCCGGAGTCCGACTCTTGAGGACCATCAGACTTCTTCCTCTTGAACAGAGCGGGCCGCTTCCACTTCCTCATGCGGAACAGATACGTGAACGCATAGATGCAGAGAGTCTAGAAGGGAACGTTCAGCTCTCGGTGTACTGTTGAGAGACGGGAGGGATCCCCACATTGAAAATGATGAAGACGATAAAGATCCCAAAGTTTCTCCAGCGCTGCGAATACCTGATGTTGAAGTTGTTGCCGAGAAATTCGTCCGTCGTACGATAGCTACAGAACTGGCACTGAGAGGTCGCAGCGGGGTTCGAGAGGTATCCTCCGTGGGCGGAGATGTACCGTCCGAGGTATTCGGAGCACGTCTGGCCGGAGGGTGGATCGATATGACTGAACTCGATATCAGAACAGTTGACTCGTTGCCCGCCGAGAGCTAAAACGAACGTGTTATGGTGTTGAAACCTCGAGTCGCAATGCACCGGACTGACCGTTGCCAATCAGGCCACCGACGAGGTACGTGTATGGAGATACCCTATACATCCACCTCCACCAACCCAGTTGGCTGAACGGCTGCAAGACGCCGTTACTAAATTACACTGTGAGCCGCGTTACCGATCGAAGACCGACTGGGCCACGTACAAGAGTAGCACAAAGTTGAAGATCGAGGTGAATATCAACCCTGACACTTCTGGGTTCGGGGCCATAGCCGCCACAGCCTGTCCAATGGTCGTATAGTAGATGGGCAGCAGCACAGAGAGCATCAGGTACGTATACCCGGCCCGGGAGGTGGGGTACCCGACGGTCCAGTACCAGCAGAAGAAAAACAGTGAACCACAAAGAATGTTCCACGGCAACTCCATGATGATCTGGGAGGTGACCCACGCGGACCAACTGTACATCTTGCTGGGCCGTTCACGGATCTCGTAAATACTCCTCGAGGCGATGAAAGGAACCTGAAGTTGTTGTGCACCGGGGACGGACACAATCAAAGCCGTAAAGACAGAGAACAACTTGTCTTGAGTGCCCTGCAGGGTGCCCGGACTTTTCCAAAAGGTGAATCCGATAAACAACCCGCTCATCACGTTCAGGAAAAACTTGGCGAGGATGTAGGTGGGGTCTCTCCAGAGGGATCTCGCGTTCCTGATGATCAGAATTCGGACCTGGTGGAGCCAGGGGGTAGAGTATTCCGAGTGCAGTTCCTCTCTGACAGGTGGGTGATTCCTGCCCTCGGTGTGGATATTGTCGAGCTCTTGTAAAACGGCTTTGGCCTCTGGTGATTTCTTCCACACATCGTTGTGCCAGTCCCGATCGGCCGTCGCGGTTGCACCAGCTCCGATAACATCGAGCATAAACTCAGCACTTGGCACCTGAGATTAGCACGGGAGAATGCTCTCCGACGGGGCTTCACTCACGGGTTCTCTCCAGGAGCGCAAGACCGAGATCCGTTCCTCTCAAAATACTTGATCAATGTCGTTGCATTGTGTCCCAAATCACCAAAGTAGACGGTCTCGCCTCCCTTCTGAAGCAGCAGGACGCGGTCGAAGGATTGGAAGAGTTCGGCAGACGGTTGGTGAATGGTGCAGAGGATGGCTTGCCCGACTTCGGCGAGACTACGAAGGAACGATACGATGGCCCAAGCACTTTGTGAGTCCAAGCCAGACGTTGGCTCGTCCAAGAACAAGAGGAGCTTTGGCTGTGGATAGATACGAATGAGAGGGTGAAGCGACACATGTTGGGCACAGAACGGACCTTGGCGGCTAACTCGACCGCAATAGTCAAGCGCTTCTTCTGCTCAACCCCAAGGGAACCGACGATCACTTGTGCAAATGCTTGCAATCCACACATAGTCAAGCACTTGTCAACACTGAGCATTCCGTCTCAGCAACAAATTCGCCGGCACCATTCAAAATCGAGCACTTACTAGGCTTGTTTCTCTTCCATCGGCACAGATTGCGGCTGTCGCAGGACAGCAGAGAAAAGTACAGCCTCTCGCACGGTAGAAGTCGGTTCATGCGTATCCATCTGTTGGCAGTACCCAGTTTGGGCTTGGAAATCCGCAGGTAGTGCTTGGCCATTGACGAATTGGTTCCCTGTGATCACTCCAACATCGGCTCTATGGGCAAGCACGTTGAGCAAAGTGGTCTAAAATCCCCCGGAGGCGTAAGCGGATGGGAAACGAAGCACGTAGTAACGACAGACTAACCTTGCCGGCACCAGATTCTCCAATCAGAGCAGTCAGCTTTCCGGGAACGACCCAACCGGATATATCGTTCAACAAACGCCTCCTTTCTCCCCCACCGACGGAAACGTGATAGGTGAGGTGCACCCAGGACATGATGTCCGTCGTCTTGAGGGTTTTTTTCATCAAGTTCTCTACCTCCTCCGAACGCTGTTCCTCCGCCTGGGTGGCAGTGGCACTAACGTCACCACCACCGCTACTGTTCTCCACATCCTGGGGGGAGGTAGTGACTTCCGGAGCGTTCTTCGAACCTCGCTTGAATTCTACGACGGGGCGAACCTCGGCCGAGCCGGACCTGATCTCAGTGAGGGTGAGATATGTGGTAAGGAAGAAGGCGCCAAAAGCGACGAGGATGCCGTAGTTCCTCCATGTGTGGCTCCAGGAGTAGTCAAACGACAGGTCTACGTATCGGTTACCGTCGACGTAAGATTGGCCGGGGATTGCTCCAACGACGGGACAAGCCTGGTTCTGGATGGAAACTCCTTCGTATCCAGCGCCAGAAGGAACAAGAGACGAACATATTCCTCTCAAGGTACGGAATTCGTTCGTTAGGATCGATTCGTACGCGTACCTGACAGGCTGTGTACAACTTGTTAATTATGGCGTTGGAACGGTCAGAAGGAGGCCCTACGTTGACCCATATGATCCATCGCAATGCGCCAATCATCCGTGGTGCTGGGATGTTGTATCCAGTGTAGAGGGTGAGGATCAGGAGTGAAACACCGGCTAAAGCCTGCGCTGGGGCAGGATTTGCAAAGGCAGCGGCGATGGTCCGGAAATAGGCCTTCATCATGAGGGAAATCGAAATTATAAATAGGTAGAACACGCTGTAGGATGGATCAGCCAACGCGAAGACTGGACGGGTAGAAATGACGGACAAGAATTGACCGGCGGAGGCTTGCAGCCCGACCACGAAATAGAGCACAACGGAGTAGATTGTGAGGGTGATGAGGGTGATCGGTATGTCCGCGAGCGTCATTGCGAAGGCCTCGATGAACGGGTGATACATCGCGGCTTTCTTCTGCCGGAGCACGATGGGTCGTTGTCCATACAGGGTTGGGATCTCGGAAAGTGGGACCAAGGTGGTGAAGAGAACAGCCAAGAAAAGAATGCCCCCGCGAGAGAAGAACGCTGACGTGCTGTCTTCCAGCCTCAGGAACACAGTTCCGATGATCACTGACATGATTAAGAAGGAGCTGGGGATACTCAATGAAGGGTGCTGAATTGAAAGGGAATGCAGACGCACAAAATCTGCGCGGCTTGTGCGGCTATACTACCCTTCAGAATTTGGAAGCGACGAGCGATGAGTGCCCTCGTCTGCATCGGGATTGACACGATATAGGAGCTGCCCTTTCTCGCCGTGTTGGCATGCTCCTCTACGACTTGCCGCGAGTAAGATTCGGCTAAATCGCCCTTTCCGATGAAATCCTTCCGGTACGAATCCATATCTTGTTGGTTGATCATAGCGATGTCACTTCCGAGATACCTCCTTGCGAAATCGTCCGCGGTTCGAGGTGCCCGATTTTCAAATCCTGTCCGGATGATACGAGCGTCGGGATTGGTTATGGCAACCAGGAAGTCAGGGGTGGTCTGACGGTTGGCAGGTTCGAATCCGAGATCAATGAAGTATTGACGAGCGAGATTCATAGGACCGAAATAGGCCATGCGACCTTCGTAGATGAGGCAGACCTTATTGAAGAGGTTGCACACGCTCTCCGAAGCTTGATAGGCAGCAAAGGCAGTAGTGATGCCTCGGATGTCTGTCGCAGTGCGGAGAGCAGTGGCGAACTCCAAAGCGGTTGATGAATCCAACCCCCGAGTAGCGCTGGGAACTCTATCAGACAGCGAGGAGGGAAGAACGCGGATCAACGCACTTATCCCAGCAATCGATCAGACCACGGCAGGCGAGGGCCTCTGCAATGGACACCCGCTTCTTCTCACCACCGGACAGACCACGGATGGTCTCGTCGCCGATCTTGGTGTTCCGGCGGTGGATTAGGCCGAGGACGGTCATCAGGGTATTCGTGATGTGGTCTATGTGGCCCTCCCTGGTCATACCAGCGCGAGCGTGAGGGGTACGGGTCTTTGCAGCGAACCGGAGCGTTTCTTCCACCGTGAGTGTGGGGAAATGGATGTCTTCCTCGGGGATGAACTGTGGGCCCAAGAGGTCAGAGGTGGAGGAGGCGAGGCGGAGTCAAGAAGTGGACCTGCAGGTCACCACGAGAGTGTGCCCTTATCTCGTCTGGGGTGAGGGAACCGTAGTAAACTTCACCCTGTACGTCACGATACGTCTCCCGTTGGTTGGCGAGCATCTTGAGGAAGGTAGTGCATCCTGACCCAGGACTGCCAAGGACAACTGTGACGCGCACCAGTTATTCGTCCGATCCGAAACAAAGAAGAGGGGACTCACGAAGCATCTCGCCCGGTCTGACGACACCGCTGAAACGAGACAAAATGTCGCGCGTTTCGGGTCGTAGAGCGCGACGGATTTCATTGTAGACGACCTTTGGGTTCAACCTGGAGCCTACTGTGTTTTGAAAGTAGGCGGAGGCGCCTGTACCGACCACGCGCAAATCCTTGAAATAAACTCCGAGGGTCCTTGGGGTAATGCCCGAGTCTTCCAACCTAGGGGCAGTGAGCGATTGTTGAGATAGGCGGGTGTTCAAGCGCCAACCTTCTGAGTATCTCGCGCATCGTGTTCTCGAGCGAGAATTCAGCCTGCTTGCCAGGGGGGGTGGGCTCGGACGCATCGGGAGACACACTGGGGTGCGAGGACCCCTCCGCGGCGGGGTGGGTGGGTGAGTGCATGGTTGGGGGAGGGGGTGGTGAGCGAGGAGTCCCATTTAACTCTTTTATCTCTCCGGGGTTATTCGGGGATCCTGGGATTTCCTAGAGAAGAGTTCCTGACAGGATCGACCTAGACAAGGTGACAGAACGGAGATGACCAACTCCCAGGACGCTTACTGATCTGCGGAAAAGGATGCCCGCTGACGTCACGATGGGTCCCCCTATCGAAGACGAACGCGCGGCCATAATGAGCTCACCCACTCGGTGCAGGTAAAAGATTCGGGGGTTGTTGGAAAGTTTTGTTTCCTAACGTTGGTGAGAACCTATCCAACGGTTGGAAAAGGCAAGTTCCGTGGGGATGCATTAAGATACAAGACGAGATCATATAAACGAATGAAGTTTCAAAAGCAATTCGAGAGATGCACCAGGCATTTAACAACAACCGCCAGAGCTCTCCTCCTCAGTACTTTCCCGACTCAGACTTGTACCAGTAGGCACGCCAACCTTGTCCCCAGCGTGCGTTCCGTGTTTCTCTGCACTACAGGCCTGGTCAGTTGAGACCCACTCAAAGGGTGGGGACGACATACTGTTGTTGGATTTGTCGCGTCATCGTGTAAAACATTTCGTCAACGTTCGTGGAATCCTTAGCGGATGTTTCCAGGAAGGGGATGTTGAGAGAGTCAGCGAATTCCTGTTTTCCGGAGTCGGTCAGTTAGAGAATTGCGACAGCTCAGCGAGGGGTGTACCTTGGCGATGCTGTATTCCACGACTTTCTTGCCCACGAGATCAGATTTGTTGCCAATCAGGAGTTTCTCGACATATTCCGCCGCGTAGCGTTCGATTTCTTTCAACCACATCCTCACGTTCTCGAACGATTCTGTTGGCAAGTGAGTTGGGGTGATTGCGCGAGCGCGAGACGCGTACCGCTGTCCGTGACATCGTACACAACGACGATGCCATGGGCACCTCGATAGTAAGCCGCAGTGATTGTACGGAAACGTTCTTGACCTGTCAGAAGGTGAGGTGGGCGCCGCACCTCGGAGTTCACTTAAACAAACCTGCTGTGTCCCACTAGTGGTGTGGCATCTGGTGTATTAGTACATTACGTCGGATATTATCGAGACGGGGGCGTACGATTTGGAGTTTGATTGTTTTGCCGTCAACGTCAATGGTACGGATCTTAAAGTCGACTCCTATCGTGCTGAGGTAGCTCTCCGTGTAGGAGTCCTCAGCGAACCGCAAGAGAAGACACGACTAAATTCGAAGGCGCTCAGTTTTTCATCCTCACTTGTGGTTTGCGGGGCGTACCTTTCCTACACCGGAATCACCGATGAGGAGGAGTTTGAAGAGATAGTCGTAGTCGTTGGACATCGTTTATTGCAGGTTATCGTCGTAGTCGTGAAATAGAGAGAGGGTGACGCGTATCGCACGATGGTTAGTGCCAGGAGATCCTCTCCGTCAAGGTGGCTCACTTGGTCGCCATCACTTGGGCGGCACGGCCTTTGGCCGTCCACTGGCTCAGATCGGATCAGAGTTTTTTCTCTTTCTCCCGTCCACAGAGGCAAAGTTGTGAGTCCAAACCCTCTCTCTTCTTCTCTCTTGGGATGATTTATTCTCAGACCTGTACCGACCTCCTTGCTGGGGCCAGAGGACAACCATATATTGCCTTTTTTTCTGACCTTTTCGCTTCACCGAAAACCCGCAGTCATGACCTGTGCTGACCTCCCTCTCTCTGTTTCAGCCCCTGATGAAAGGTCGACCAATCTCCGACACTCAGTCACTTGTGAATAAGCACTGGACGCTCAAATAATCAGCCTTATCGCGAGCTCCGTCTTCTTTGCATACGAAGGGCACCCTTCGCACCAAGTATATCGGATCCTTTTCATCACATAGTCAGTAAGACCGCGTTCCACCGCATAACCCTGACAACAGCATTTTCTCGCCCTCCAAGGATTCACATGCTCCCTTTCGTCTTCGGACTTCTTTCGTACCTTTGCATCCGTACGCTACATTTTTCCTCCTGGTGAACGTTTTAGGGGTGACCTTCACGGTAACCACCCTCACCAGATACCTCCGCTGAAACCACTCTCTACATCCCTGGAGCGGACGAACAGCCACTGAGTGTCCAACAGATCGGGACGGATGGCAATGGGAGAACGTCGTGGGTAATTGGTCCCGGAACACCCACTGGGACGTTCACAGACCCGAACGTGCAGTTTACTGGTGAGGATTCGGGGAACGCGTGCTGGTTGTGGTCCAGCTGACTTACGTCGGCCGACCTCTCAGCCACCCTCGTGGAGGGTCCCTCAGATGCCATCCTCCAGGGGTCGATACCCGGAGGTCCCGCGTTTTCGTACTCTTGTGCCATAGCCAGGAGTCAAGCGAACTGCCAACTCGTCGCCTCAGACCAAACACTGACCGAAACCACGAGCATCATAGAGCTCGTCAGCCCATTCGTAGTTCAAGGGGGCGGAAGCTCCAGCCCCAGTCTGAGCTCCAGGCCACCTTCTTCGACGCTTACTTCCATACCGCTCACCTCTTCAACAACGCACACCACCACAATTCCAACTTCTAATCTTCCTCCACAGCCCACTACGACTTCCCTCAATTCGGCTCGTAGTCGGGCTCATCGTATGCCCTGGGCTTGGCTAGCGCTGGGACTTTTGCACGTATTTCGCAACATCTAGCTATAGCACAGGAATGGTGCGGGTACTTCGCCTCACTTGCGCTGTTGCGTGGCCTGTAACACCAACTCGTTCGTTTCGGACGCTCAAGTTCATATTACTCTGTATCCATGAAATACATAACCTATCGAGAGGAGCGAGATGATTATGTACCCACGCGAGACTACAGGGAGATACGTTATAATACAGGAACAATAAAGCGAAGAGAGAGGAAGGACAATGGTGCTGATTGCTGATAATACAGCCTGTAAGGCCTAGGCACGCGGCTGGGCGTAAGTGCGCAGGACGCCACAAAACGGCGTATAGCGGTGATTGTCGCCAAACCCGCGGATGGGAGAAGTGAGGGGATTGGAACGAAACGAACGAGACGCCCTTCAAGTAGAAAAGTCAAAAATCGATGGCTCTGCCCGCCAGACGTCGAGCAGCAGCAAGTGAGGGGGGATTCACGCAAAGGGATTACCTTTAAGAGGTGGTAAGAGCTCCTAATCGGGCTGGCTAACTGGGGAATGGAACAACGCACGCTACGATGGGATGTTCCGCAGAAGTCTCGGAAAGCTGGCGGGAGGGGACACAAGTTTGTAAAATTCTTCGGTTGAAAACTTGACCAGTTCTGTTGTTTGTCGTGAAAATTTGACCATTATGAGCTTCTTAAGGCTGGCCTTTGTCCTCTGACTGGAGGGAATGTTCACGCTGAACCTGTAAGCACCACCAAGGAGGGTGTCATGCGAGAGCACCCGTAGTCGCGTGGATATCTCATTGTTTTTTGAGACGAAAGAATCGATGTTGGGTATCAATGATCAAGGGCGTGAAATCCATGCACGTTATATCGGTTGGACTGTGGCTTTTGTTTATGATTTGTATACTTGTATGGTCGTATAACCGTTTATCATCCCTTGGGGAAGTGGGAAGTGAAGGGGGGGGACTCATAATTCATCTTTAGGTATGGATGTTCGCTTTTCCCGGAGTCACCTTGTTCATCTGAATTATATTGTACATGCTGTACATCCTACGGACAGTCACCCAATGATGGTACAAATGGTGGTAAAAGTCAAACCAGAGGGGGGTAATGAATACAGGGAACATAACCAGCAGTCCGGTGGTTGGGGATGGATAGATCCTCTGACGATGGCAAGGGGGAGAGACCACGATTTGGTCTCGAATTCCTCTATCGAGGAGGTCGAACGTTTAGGCAAACCGAAGGGGTCGATGTGTTTACTCGACGGTCATAACTGGTTGCCACGTGCCCGGGGTGACCTCCTCGACGGAGTGGAGGATGATGCGGTCTGGATGGATCGGGATACCACGAGACTGTCACACCGGTGTGTAAGTGAGATGAACAGGAGGGGTAAAATCAAGAGCAAGCTAACCTGGACGAAGTAGAGACACCCCTGGGCGACACGCCCCATGAGGGTCTGCAATGATATCCGGCCGTCATAGCCGTCGATGGGGACTTCGTAAATCAAAGTAGGGTACCCGGTCCACTGATGAACATATCCGTCAGCCTTTGCTCCTTTCACACACTGTGAATGATACGTACTACGATCCTCATGAAGAGGTTCCCCCTGATATCGGCGTTCAAGGTCCTTGGGCTATAGGTCTTATCACCCGAAATACGGATGCTGTCGAGAGCCTCGGTAAGGCTGACACCGGACCTGTGGGTACCCTTGGGCTTGAACTTCAAGGTCATGAGGCGACGGAAGCTGTCCAAGAAGGAATTCGTGGAGCGGAATCTGTCATGGGTGGAGGCACGGCGGAGACGACGAGATAGCCCGCTAGAGGTAGAGTAGTTGCTGGTACTATATCCGGGATCATCATAGTAATCGTCCTCGAACGCTAAGCACGTGGTCCCCGAACAGCACATGATCAGCCCTGTGGAAAAAACAATGGGGGAAGCTTACCATCAGGAGTCAGGGAATAACGGCTCATGTTTCCTGGGCTCTGGTACATCTCCTGTAGTATGATTATCAGCATCGGACAAGTGCCAAACCAGAACGAGCACGTACGTCGGGGTACAGACCAACAGGTTGCATTGGGGCGGAATAATAGGGATCGGCGCCGTGGCTGAAGGAATGCCTACGGCTGTGAAGCCCACCGCCGAAGGAACGGTTGCTGTGCGCGTACATCATTGGAGCCTGATAGGTCATTATCGTGAAAGAATCGTGAGTGGTGGTGGGGGAGGAGGTGGAGGTGAGAGAGGTGAGAGAGGAGGGGATGAGGGAGGTCTGGGGGTAACGATGGGGCTTTTAAACATTCCCCCCGGCGCGGCGATATGTGCGCAATGCTAGGCTGGAATCCAACCTCGAGTTCAGAGAGGGAAGCGACTCTGAAGATCTGAACCGTGATGCAGCCTTTTTCTTTCTTTTTCGATTCACATAAGTATTTGATTCTGGCTGTCAGACTAACCACCCTAGTACTACTACGTCTGATCAGAAGGGCTGGTTCCCTACACTAGCGCCAAATACGCAGAAGGCTAAGCTCCCGGGAGTCCAAGGCCGGTCCTCCCATGAGTCCCGGTTAGTGTTGTTGTGAACTGAATCAACTCACTTCAAATCATTTCCGTTTATGGGAGGTAAGAAATTCGGCATACTTTCGATTTTATCTCGACTCGCAAAGAATAATATGCAGATACCACATGGGAGACCACACGAGCACCGTCCCGAGGACTCTGCCCTACTCTGCCTCCATGGCGTAGACCGCCTCAGGTATTTTCGCGTACCCCGAATATATCACCTTCCGGGGGGTAGGACCTACCCGATAAGTGCTCGGTCACGAACTTGACCGGGCTGTTGCGATGGATTTGTAGCCAATCCACTGAAGGGACTGGGGTGTTGTCTGCCGTCGGTTCTTGGGGACCCCGGCGCGTGGGTTGACACAGTAAATGGGGCACGACCGCGCTCCCGTTCCGATTGTGTATAGATTGGCCTCTCGTCTTGTGAGGCCAGCCTTGTCCGTTGATCACGAGGAACACTTGCGCAGAACC
>Ga0307516_10002665_pt1 | contig 23618 bp, 19 predicted proteins | sample 19_EM_MG_FD_203310 | JGI IMG/M metagenome (GOLD analysis project Ga0307516, IMG submission 203310) | Populus trichocarpa ectomycorrhiza microbial communities from riparian zone in the Pacific Northwest, United States - 19_EM | ecosystem: Host-associated > Plants > Roots > Unclassified | place...
GCCCCCCCCCCCCCGGGGGGGGGGGGGGGGGGGGGGGGGGGGGGGGGGGGGGGGGGGGGGGGGGGGGGGGGGGGGGGGGGGGGGGGGCTGAAGATGCGCCGGATCGAATCCATGAACGACATGTCAGGCTCCTTCTTTTGATGTGGGGTGCGGCGTGGCTACTCGCGCCCTTCGGCCCAACGCAACAGCGTGGCCACGGGTTCGAACAGCGAACGCGGAATGGGTTGCCCTTCGGGCACTTCGTCGTACAGGCGGCCAGCGAGAGCCGCGTCGAATTCCATCGGGATCAGCGCTTCACCGGCAAAGCGGCGCATCTGCGCGGCCAGTTCGCCTTCACCCCGCGCGATCACGCGCGGCAGGTCTTTCTCGCCCAGGTACTGCAATGCCACCGCGGTGTTGGCCGAGCAGATCAGCGCGGAGGCAGCACGCACGCGGTCGCCCAGGCTCAGGTAGATGGCCTCGAAGTGGGCTTGGCGGCGACGGCTGGCGTTCAACGGGTCGCCTTCGGACTCCTTGTGCTCTTGCCGCAGATCTTCGATCGACATGCGCTGCTGCTTCATGAACTCGTAGTGCACATGCGCGTAGTCGGCTCCGGCCATCACGACGTAGATCACCGCCGCCCAGACGAAGATGGTGAGCAGCGCGGCGCCGCCGACCTGCAGCACCGCCGGCGGCTGCGCATAGCCGAGCTTCATCGCGGTCTCGAGGAAGCCCCTGATCACGACGAACATCAGCAGGGCCAGCAGCACCGTCTTCACGAGCATCTTCAGCAGGTTGATGAGATTGCGCGTGGAGAAGATTCGTTTCAAGCCCTCACCCGGGTTGAGCCGGTTGGCGTCGGGCTTGAGCTTCTCCCACGCGGCCAGGCCGCCCACCTGCGCGAAGCAGCCCACTGCGGCAGCCACCGCCACCAGGGCGGTCAGCGGGAGCGTGCCCCACAGCAGCACTTCGGTGGTGTGCGTCAGCAACTCGGCAAAGCGGTCGTCGGGCCGGCTCAGTACCTCGGGGCTGGTGGCATGGCGCCACAGCTCGCGCAGCAGGCCGATGGCCGTGCCGCCCACCAGCCACAGCGCCGCGACGACGACCACGAACGAGAACGTGCCCGAGACGTCGTTGCTGAAGACGACTTCGCCGCGCTTGCGCGCATCGCGCAAGCGCTTTTGGGTGGGGTCTTGGTCTTTCTCGGCCATGCTCGCTGTCGCCTACAACGCGAGGCGAAGGAACTCCAGCACACCGTTGGACGGGCGCAGGAACTGCTGCAAAGACTCGTACACGAAGTACAGGAAGAGGATCATCATGAGCGTGGCCAGCAGGCTCTTGAGCGGCTGCGAGAACACGAAGACGTTGAGCTGCGGCGCCACCCGGCCGATCAGGCCCATGCCGAGCTCCACCAGCACCAGCACCAGCAGCACCGGGGAGGCAAGCTTCACGATCCACAGGAACAGGGTGTCTCCCTGGCGAATGGCGAACTCTTCGAGCACCTTGCCCACGTTCGGGAAGAACGAGGCCACCGGCCACAGGCGGTACGAGTCGACGATCACGCCGACGAGCGCGAGCAGCCCGCCGGCCGCCACGAACAGCGTGATGACCAGCCAGCCCAGGAATTCGCTGGTGGGCCCGTTCTCATGGCCCGCCACCGGGTCGAAGAACGCGGCGTTGCTGGATCCGGTCTGGAAGTCGATCAGGTCGCCCACGCTCTCGATGGCCCAGATGAAGATGCCGAAGCCCAGGCCGAGCAGCAAGCCGATCAGCGCTTCCTTGCTCGCGATCAGCAGCCACATGCCGATGGACAGCGGCGGTATCTCGCCGGCGATCGGCGACATGAACAACGCAAGCATCGCCAGCAGCCCGGCACGCACGAAGCCAGTGAGCATGCGGCCCGACAGGAACGGCACCACCGCAAAGATCGCGGTCAGCCGCGGCAGCGTCAGTGCGGCCGCAGAGACGGTGCTTTCGAGAGCGGCCAGTTCGGGGGCGAGCATGGTGCGACCTCTTCAGTGCGGCTCACGGCCGAGCGCCCAGGCCTGCGAGGCCGACTCCTCGACCGCCTCATCCATGCGCGTGGCTTGCACGCGCAAACCCTCCGTGCGCACGCGATCGCGCATCTGCTCGGCCTTGTGCACGCCGCCCGCGGCACCGCGTAGGGCGCGGCGGCTCTCGTCGAGCTGCTGCTGTTGTTGCTGTGCCGCCAGGTGTGCCTGCTGTGCCACCGCGGCGGCCTGGAGAATGCGGCCGTCGAGCGTGCGGCTCCAGGCGCTGGCCTGGCGCAGGCTGGCCATGTCCAGGCTGCCGGGCGCGGTTTCCAGGTCCGACCAGAGGCTGCTTCTCGCGTCGACCTCGTGCTGCCAGGCATCGCGTGCCTCGTTCACCCGCGCCTGCGCCACTTGTGCGGCCTCGCGCTCGCGCACGACGCGCTGCTGTGCACGCGTGCGCTGCTGTTCGCGCACTCGGACGAGGAGCTTCCAGTCGATGTCCATCGCCCTACTGCACGAGACGCCGCAGCGCGGCTTCGGTTTTGTCGAACGGCACCGACGTTTCCGGCGGCTGCGCCAGAAACGCTTGCATGGCCGGGCGCGACTCGATGGCGCGGTCGGCCAGCGCGTCGCTGCCGGCCTGGTATTCGCCGATCTGGATCAGCATCTCGAGCTCCTGGTGGCGCGCCATCAGCGCGCGGAACTGCGCGGCCGCGGCGCGGTGCTCGCGCGGCACGATCTGCGTCATCACCCGGCTCACGCTGCCCAGCACGTCGATCGCCGGAAAGTGGTTGGCCGCGGCCAGTTTGCGCGACAGCACGATGTGCCCGTCGAGGATGGAACGCACCTCTTCGGCAATCGGGTCGTTCTCTTCGTCGCCTTCGGTCAGCACCGAGTACACCGCGGTGATCGAGCCGCGCAGGCCCGGGCCGGCACGTTCCAGCAGTTGCGGCAGCATCGAGAAGATCGATGGCGGGTAGCTGCGCCGCGTCGGCGGCTCGCCACTGGCCAGGCCGATCTCGCGCTGCGCGCGGGCAAAGCGCGTCAGCGAATCCACCACCAGCAGCACGCGCTGACCCTGGTCGCGGAAGTGCTCGGCAATCGTCGTGGCCACATAGGCCGACTTGATGCGCTCCATCGGCGGGCGGTCGGAGGTCGACACCACCATCACGGTGCGCGCCAGGCCGGCTGCGCCGAGGTTGTGTTCCAAAAATTCCTTGACCTCGCGGCCGCGCTCGCCGATCAGCGCGATCACGTTCACGTCGGCCGTGGAGCCGCGCGCGAGCATGCCCAGCAGCGTGCTCTTGCCGATGCCCGGCGGTGCAAACACGCCCACCCGCTGGCCCTCGCCCAGCGTGAGCAATCCATCGACCGCGCGAATGCCGGTGTGCAGCGGGCGCTCGATCATCTTGCGTTGCAGTGGGTTCAGCGGCTCGCGGTGCACCGGCACATGGGCCAGCGCGTCCAGTGGGCCAGCGCTGTCGATCGGTTCTCCCAGTGCATTCAACACCCGACCGAGCAACCCATCGCCCACCGGGCACACATGCCCGCGGCCGGACGGGATCACCTCCGTCAAGGCCGAGAGGCCGGTCGTGGGCCCGAGTGGCGTGAGGATGGCCGTGCCCCCGGTGAAGCCCACCACCTCCGCCAGAAGCGGGGGTTCGCCGGGCGTGACCAGTTCGCACAGCTCGCCCACATGGGCTTGCACGCCAGACGCATGGATCAGCATGCCCACGGCCTTGCTGACGCGCCCGCGGATGCCCACCGCGGGGCTGCGGGTGATGGCCTGCTCGAGGTCGGCCACGATGTCGCCCAGCCGGGCCTGCATGCGGTCCATCTCAGCGGCCTCCGGGAGAAGCGCCCTGGCGCTCGACGGCCTTGCGCAAGGCTTCTAGCTGCGCGTCGACGCCGATTTCGAGCGTGCCGGAGGCCGACTGCACCACGCAGGCACCGGGCAACAGCAGCGGATCGGCCTGCAAGGTCACGTTGCCGGGCAACCGGTTGTCGGCTTGCAAGCGTTCGACCACGCTGCGCACCAGCGGCTCCTGCGCCGGCGCGACGCGCATGCTGAGGAAGGGCTCATGGCGGATCAATGCATCCACCTTCTCCAGCGCGCGCTCGATCAGCGTGCCGGGGTCGAGCTCGGCGACGAATTGCCCCACGCCCTTGACCACGATCTGCGCCATGGCAGCACGCAGGGCGCGCAGCTGCCGCTCGGTGGCCACCGCGTCGGACACCACGCGCTGCGCATGCTCGGCTCGCGCCGCCTCGAAGCCTTCGCGGTAGCCGCGCTGGCGGCTGTCTTCGGCCTGGCGGGTCGACTGGCGCACGATGCGCTCGCCCTCCTTGCGCGCGGCGTCGACGAGCGCTGCCGCATCGAGCAGCGCCGCGTATTCCGATTCCTTCAGCACCTTGCGCTCGCTGAGCAGCTGCAGGTTCTCGGTGGTGATCAGAAAAGCCAGTCCCATGCGGCCAACCTTTCGGGAATGAGGCACTGCAGCAGCACTTCTTGCAGCTGCGCGGCTTGTCGGGGGGCGAGTGCGGGCACGCTGAGCGCGGCCACGCGTCGGGGCAACTTGCGTTGCACGCGCTGCACGACGGCGGCGTCTTCGCCGGCCAGCGCCGCCAGCAGCAGGCGGTAGCCGCGGTCGAACACCACGCGGCCGGCGCCGTGCGGGCGCTGCTGCAACGCAGACAGGTTCATGCGCAGCTCGCTCAGGTGCGGCATGCGCTCGATGACGAAATCGGCCGCATCGGCATCGAAGCGCCGCGCCTGCCGACGCAGCTGCGTGCCCACGCCGCGCTGGCGCAGCAGCGGCTGATGTGCGCACAGGCCGGTGTAGGCCGCGAGCCGGCGCAGCGAAGTGCCGTCGATCAGCGCCAGGCGGCTCATGCGCGAATCGAAGCTGTAGCGCGCCGCGTCAGCTGCAGCGCCATCGCGCCGCAGGAGGTCCGACAGAACGCCCTGCCCCGCCGCGCCCAGGCGTGCCACCTGCCGATGGCGCGCAGGCCAGTCGGCGGGCAACCAGCTCGGGTGCAGATCGAGCTCGGGGTGCAAGTTGTAGCGCATCACCAGACGCAAGAGATCGTGAGCGGGCTCGGCCATGGCACGCTCTCAGCGCCGAATGACCTGGCGGCGCACCCAGGTGCGCCAGTCGAGGCCGTTGCGGCGCAACAGGCCGGGCAGCACCATCAGGCACGCGGCCGCGGCCAGCAGCAGCACGAGCAGCACCATCGCCGTCTGGGTCGGTATCACCCCGAACACCATGCCGCTGCGCGCTGCCGCGGCGGCCTTGCCGGGCGGCGCACGGCGTGCTTCGAAAAGAGAAAGCGACACCTGCTCGTGCGACAGCCCCTCGATGCTATGGGCCACCAGTTCCTTGACGGCCGGTGCCAGCAGGCGCAGGTCGACATCGGCCCGGTGCTTGATGAACACTGCCGCCGACGACGGGCGGATCTTGTCGCTGAGCGGGTCGTTGGCGGGGATCACCACATGCACGCGCGCAGACACCACGCCGTCGACCTTGCGCAGCGTCTGCGACAACTCCTGCGACATCGCGTAGATGTAGCGCATGCGCTCTTCAGAGGGCGTGGACACCAGGCCCTGTTTCTGGAACACGTCGCCCATGCTGGCGTAGCGGTCGTTGGGCAGCCCCTGCGCACGCAGCAGGTCGAGCGACGCAGGCAGGTCGCCCTTGTCGACCAGCACCTGCCACTGGTTGTTTTCGAGCCGTTCCTTGTCGGCATCGATGCCGTCGCTGGTGAGCGCGGCCACCATCTCGTTGGCCTCCTGTTCGTTGAGGCCGGAATAGAGGCCGACCTTGCAGCCACCCAGCGCCGCGAGCAGCGCCAGCGCGGCCAGCCAGCGCAGCACGGCGATGGGAGCGCGGGTCATGGTCTGGTGCCTCATTGCTGGTTCTTCAGCAAGGTGCCGAAGAGGCTCGTGGCCGCACTGGCGAGGCCCGTGGAGATGTGCAGCTTGGCGAACATGGTGTGCGCCTGCATCGAGTGGTCGGTCATCACGAACATGGTCTTGATCGGGTCCGACATGTCGACGGACTCGAGCATGCTGCGGCGCATGTCTTCATACGACTTCACGTTGCCGTTGAACTGGGCCGCGTAAGCCATGGCGGAATCGCGCAGGCTGCTGGGCGGCGCCATCGTTACCTGCGGCGCGCCTTGCATCATGTTGGCGAACATGCGGGTCTCGCCCGGGTCGAGCTGCTGCGGCGCACGCGAGGGGGCGTTCTGCAATGCGCTCTGTGAGGCGTTCTGCGCCGCCACGGCGGCGGGAGATTCGGCCGCGGGCGCCACGGCGCTCAGGGCAACGGGGTCGGTCATGCTGCGTCTCCCAGAAATAAAGGGGACGGCACCACCACGGCGGTGCCGGAGCCCGGCAATCGAACGAGCTTGGCTGGGGCACCGGCCGATGCCGCCAGCCAACTGCCTGTCACGCGCTCAAGACGATTTCGCGGACTGGCGAATGTCGTTCGCGGTGGCCTTGGCCACTTCACCGGCGGCGGCGTTGCCCCCGGTGATCGTGTGCGCCGCCGAGGCGGCACCCTGGATGGCCGTCGACACCTGGGTGCTGGTGGCCATCAAGATGGCGTTGTCGGCTGCGGCTTTTTGCATCGAGGCGATGGGATCTGCTGCCATGTCTTACTCCTGGTTGATAGTGAACAAAGTGCCATCAGAAACCCGGCGTCTGGAGTGCCGGGGGCATTCCGCGCAACTGCGCGAAATTCGGTGTGCGGCGTGCAGGGGGTGCCTGCAAGTCGCTGTCATTTGCGGTCCTTGGGCGGCGGCTGGCCGCCACTCAGCACGAGCCCGTCCGCATCGATGCGCGTCAGCTCGGCGCCCGATTTCAGCAGCGCGCCTTCGTAGTAACGCGTGCCGTTGGCGAGCTGGATGTGCTTCAAGCCATTGGCGTCTTCGGTGATGCCCACCATGCGGGCGGGCAGCATGTTTTGCCAGGCCGCCCACTGCGCCCGAGCATCAGCACCCTCGTCGTTGCTGCGCGCCGTCTTGGGCCGGTACGTCACCTTGTCGGACACCAGCACCATGGGATGCAGGTCTTCGCTCAGGCGGCGGATCTGCTGGCGCACGGCGTCGTCTTCCACCGTGCCCGACACCACCAGCCGCCCACTGCCTGCGTACGCGATCGTCACACCGGGGTCGCTGACGAAACGGCGGGCCTGCTCGACCATCTCTTCGGCACTGACCACGCTGATGCCGACCGCCGTGCCAAACGGCGCCAGCGCCTGCTGCAACGCCTGGCGGCGAGCGCGAGACTCGACATAGCCGCGCACGTTGACACCGCCACCTGGCGTGGCCACTGCCTCCACCTCGGGAAAGGCCTTCAGCGCCTGCTCCACCCCGAGCAGATCGGCCACCGGTTCACCGCGGCGCCCGTCGCTCCCGCTCCATGCCGACAAGCCGCCGATGCCTGCCAACGACAAGACGACCACGGCGGCGCCCAGCCAGCGCAGCGGCCGCCGCTCGGGCGCGGCCGGGCTGCGCGCTTCGTTGGCCGCCGGCGGCAACATGCTCTCGGGGCCTGCGAACATGCGGTCTTCGGGCTCCAGCGCCGCGTACACACGATCGAGCTGGAACTCGAAGGCGCCGACCCGCAGCACGTCGCCGGCCACCAGGCTGCGCCGGGGCTGTTGCATCGCCTCGCCGTTCAGCTCGGCCGTGGCGGGCCCGAGCTTCTGCACCGACACCACCAGCTCGCCCACGTTGAACACCAGGTGCTGCGGCAGCACGTCGCCGCCAGGCAGCATCACATCGCATTCACCCGTCGAGCCGACGAAGTTGGCGCCGGGTTTGAGCGCCAGCGTGCGCCCGCGCAACGCGCCGTTGAGAAAGCGCAGGCACCACGAGGCCGGGGCCGCGGTTGTTTGCGATGGCGGGGATGACGGCTGCGTGTTCATGGTCATCCCCCGGGCGCCACCTGCGCCACGGCCGGCATCACCAGCCGTGGCGTGAGCAGGTAGAAGCGCTCCATGTTGGTCTGCGTCTTCTCGGTGTGCTTGAAGAGGTTGCCGATCAAGGGCACGCTGGACAGCAAGGGCACACCGGTCACGGCATTGACCGTCTCTTCCGATGAGAAGCCGGCAATCAGCAGGCTCCGGCCCTCGTCGACCATGGCCTGCGTGTTGACCGTGCGGCGGCGGATGACGGGAATGCTGTCGACGCTGGCCGGGCTCAAGTCGCCGTCGGCGATGTCGATGGACATCATCATGCTGCGCTGGGCCGCTTCGTCGACGATGAGCGGCGTCACGCGCAGAGAGGTGCCGGCGGTGAGGGTGAACAGCGCTGCGTCCTGGAACCCGTCGACGCGCACATGCACTTCGCTCAGGTTCTCGAGCACCGCCTCGGTGTTGTTGAGCGTCAGCACCTTCGGCCGCGCGACGAAGTTGGCCGTGCCCGTCTTGGTGAGTGCACTGACGCGGGCGAGCAAGAAGTTGCGCAGCTCATTGCCGATGGAGGCCGTGAAGACGCCACCGAGCGGCGTGGTCGCCCGGGTCTGGCCAGCTTCGGTGGTGGCGTTGCCCCAGGTGAGCGGCGGGTTGGCACCGTTGCCGATCTGCGCGTCGCCGTGGCGACCATGCAGCCGCCAGTCGACGCCCAGCGCGTCGAGCGTGTCGCTGCTGATGTCCATGATCGTGACCTCGATCTCGATCAGGCGCGGGCGGCTGTCCATGGACTCGATGAGCCGCTCGTACTGCGCCATGCGGTCGGGCAGGTCGCGCACCAGCACCGCGTTCATGCGCGTGTCGGCATGAAACTGCGGCAGCTCGTTGCTGGGCACGAAGGTGCTGAGGGTACTGTCTTCGGTGGAGCTGGCCGATGCGGGCGTGCCCATCTCGATCTTCGGTGCGCTGAGCGTCTCGCCCGAGCCCATGCGGATCTGCCGCGTAGGACCGACGCGAAAGGGAGCGCTGTTCCCACTACGCGCATCGGTGCCCGAGCCCTGCTGCTGCTTGCGGCCATACAGACTGCGCAGCACGTTGGTGACGCCGGGCACGGTGGTTTCCTTGCCGGATCGGTTCACGCGCACATCGCCGGCCCACGCATACTTGAGCGGGAACAGCCGCACCTCGGCGTAGTCGGCCAGGGCCGCCTTCTGGTCGGCCAGCTTCACCGCTTGGCGAACCATGTCGACGTAGCGGCGCGGGCCGGAGACGACCAACCCGCCTTCACGCTCGCTGGCGACGACGGGGTAGCGGCTGTCGGCAATGCGCAGCCGCGCCAGCATCTGCGTGACGCTGGCCGCGCTGCCGCTGGACAGTGGCAGCACCTCAGTGCGCGCCTCGCTGGCCGGGTCGATGTAGAGAAACGCGCCGTCGTAGAACCAGGTCAGGCCGTAGGTGGAACACAAGCTATCGAGAATGTTCTGCGCCTGCATCGTGAACTTGCCGCTGATCACGCCGTTGATCTTCGGGTCGATGACGGCTGTAAGGCCCTGCGAAGCCGCCACCTCGCGAAGAAAGTCGGCCAGCGGCTTGTCGTTGGCCACGATGTTGAGCGTGCGGCCCTTCCAGCGCACTTCGGCCGCGTGGACCACGGCGTGTGCCTGCAGCAGCCACAGACCGAGCATCAGCAGGGCCATGCCCCATGCGCGGCGGTGAGCAAGCAGGTGATACGGCAAGGGTGTCATGGCAGCTGGCTCAGGGTGTGAAAGGCACGCTCGGCGAAACGCAACACGTCGCGGCCCAGCCAGCCCGCGGTGATGACGATGGTGAACATCACGGCGATCAGGCGGATCGACTGGCCGATGCTCTGGTCCTGGATCTGCGTGACCGCTTGCAGCACAGCCACGATCACCGACGACAGGGTCGACACCGCCACCACGGGCAGCGCCACCCAGAGCACGACGAGCAGTCCGTCGCGGGTGAAGTCGAGCAGTTCGAGTGGCGTCATGCGGCTGTTCTCTTACGACTGTTCATGCAGCTTTCGGGTTGGCGATCCAGCCCACCGGCTGCAGCGCGACGTCGTCGTCGACTTCCTGGTACGACAGCACCACCAGCTGCGGCGCCACCGGTTCTAGCAAGGTCTTCACGTAGCGCCGCACGTCGGATGAGGTGACAGCGACCACCCGGCCGGCCGCGTTGTCGACGATGCGGCGCACCTGCTCGCGGATGTCCTGCGTGACGGCGGGGCTGAGCAGCAGCAGGTTGCCGCGCGGGCCCCGCTCGACGGCGTCCTGCACGCGGTCGAGCAGGCTCGCTTCGAACAAGATGGCCTCGAGCCGACGATCCAGTCCGACGTAGCGGCTGGTGATGTACCGGCCCATGCCGATGCGCACGAGCTCTGTCAGCGCGATCACATCGGATTCCTTGGGGGCCCAGATCACCAGGCTTTCGAGAATGGCATTGAGGTTGCGGATCGGGATGCCCTCTTGCAGCAGCCGGCGCAACACCTCGACGATGCGCTGCAGCGGCACGACGCGCGCCGCCTCGGCCGCGAGATCAGGCGCATCGCGCTGCACGGTGTGCAACAGCCGCTGCACCTCCTGCAGGCCGATGAGCTGCGGCGCGTGGCGGCGCACCACATGCTCCACGTGCGCCGCGATCACGTCGTGGCCTTGCAGGCCCTGTGCTGCAGACGACTCGGGTACCCATACCACCCGCGCGAAGGGGCCGAAGGGCTCGGCAACCTCGGCACCAGCCGGTGGCGCGGCGGCATCGGTCTCATCGAGCATGCGCCAGCCGGGGCGCAGCGTGCCGCGTGCGACGGGCACGTCCTGCACCAGCACCTGGTAGCCACCTGGCTCCGCCACAGCAGCCGAGTGGACGATGCGCAAGCGCGGGAACACCGGGCCCAGTTCGGCTTCGAGAGCCGACTTCACCGCGCTCAGGCGCTGGTCCAGCAGGTAGCGGTCGACATCGCCGCGCAGGCCTTGCGCCAGATGCACAGCGAGTGGCGACGCCAGGGCGTCGTCATTGGATGCCGCGTCGGCTTCATCGCCTTCGGGGTGCGATATCCAGTCGGAGACATGGCGGCGACGGCGCAGCGCCCGCGATGCAAAGCCCGTCCCCAGGACCACCAGCGCCAGCGAGCCGAACACCCATTTTGGAAAGCCGGGCACGAGCAGAAAGCTGGCCAGCGCCAGGCCAGCCACGATGAGCGCCCGCGGATAGGCGAGCACCTGCCGGCCGATCTGCCGTGCGAGCTGCGTATCGGCCCCGGTGCCGGCATCACCACCCACACGCGTGATGACGATGCCCGCGGCGATGGAGACGAGCAGCGACGGAATCTGCGACACCATGCCGTCGCCCACCGTCAAGATGGCGAAGCGCTGCACCGCAGCGCCGACGCTCATGTCGAGCATCAGCGTGCCGATGGCGATGCCGGCGAGGATGTTGACGATGGCGATCAGGATGCCGGCAATGGCGTCGCCCTTGACGAACTTCATCGCGCCGTCCATGGCCCCGTGCAGCTGGCACTCCTGCTCCAGCAGGCGTCGACGCGCCTGCGCCTGCGCCGACGACAGCACACCGGCGCGCACGTCAGCGTCGATGCTCATCTGCTTGCCGGGCATCGCGTCCAGCGCGAAGCGGGCCGCCACCTCGGCCACACGCTCCGAGCCCTTGGCGATGACGATGAACTGCACGATGGCGATGATGAGAAACACCACCGCACCGACGACGACGTTGTTGCCGACGATCAGCTTGCCGAAGGTGTCGATGATGTGGCCGGCATCGGCATGCAACAGGATCAGCTTGGTCGACGCGATGTTCAGCGCCAGGCGGAACAGCGTGGTGAAGAGCAGCAGCGACGGGAAGGTCGACAGCGACAGCGCCGACGGCACATACATCGCCACGATCAACAGCACCAGGCTCACGGCGAGGTTGGTGGCGATCAAGAGGTCGAGCAGCGGCGTGGGCAACGGCAGCACGAACAGCGCCACGATGGCCACCAACAACCCGGCCAGTGCCAGGTCGTTTTGCCGGCTGGCCAACCCGAGCCAGCCGCGCAGGCGGTTGCCGGATGGAAGCGAATCGGTGGGTGTGGCCATGGTTGCGTGAGCCTCGATGCACCAACGCGAATCCGTGACGCTTGACACGAATTCCATCGGTGCCGGCGGACTCTATGGCCTGCCTGCGTTCGGCAGCAACACCGAATTTCCGTAGTCGCCGATTGGCTGCAAACGCGGCACTACGGTTTTGCGTAGTTCCTGATTCGCCTTCGTTTGGGTACGCTGACCTCACCGCACATCGTGAAAAGTTTCACAGCTTTCGCGAAGCGATGTGCTGTGCCGCGCACCTCGGGTGCGATGGAGACGCTCGCTCGAACCACACCGCAAGACATGCTGACCATCACCCGAGAAGACGTGCTCGAACTGGGTGCAGCGCCCACGCTGCCGCGCGCCGAGACCGCCCTGGTCCGCGCGATCAACGGCCTGTATGGGCGCGCCGCAGCCTTGCCGCTCATGCTGCGCGGTCAGCCATGGCAATTGCGCTGGAGCTACCCGACCAGAGACGTGTGGTCCATCGGTTTCGGCTCGCGCGTGCCGTATCGCTTTCGCATCGGCTCGCACACCGGCTGGTTGGCGCTCGACGTGCCTATGCTCGCAGCGCTGCTGGGTGAACGGCGGATCGACCTGCTGCCACGCGATTTGTGCTACGTGCTGCTGGCCGATGCGCTGCACCCAGTGGCCGATGCACTGGAGAAAGCGCTCCACCTGCGCTTCGAGTGGGCACCGCCCGAGTCGCCAGCGGCCACAGCGCCGGCTGGTGCTGAACTTATCGAGCGCGCAGCATGCTTCACGTTGGTGAGCGGCGATGGCACACACGGCGGGCACCTGCTGTTCGACGACGACCAAGCGTTCGCGGCGCTGCTGGCTGCGGCACCCCGTCCCGCGACGACGGGCCGCGCATCGACCTCGCTTGACTGGCTCCGCATCCCCCTGCCCTTCGTGGTGGGCCGCAGCCACATCAGCCTGCGCGAGATCGGCAGCGTGCGACCCGGCGACATCATCAGCATCGAGCACTGGGGGTCCGTGGGCACGGCCCTGACCGTCACCGCTGAACTGGGCGGGCCCGCCGGGCGCTGCTTGGTCGGGTTGGCCGAGGGCTCGCGCATCACCTTGCAGCAATCGAAAGAGACCGCCATGAACCGAGACACTCCCGAGGCCGGGCTCACCGGCCAAGATGACGCCGCTGCGAGCCTGCCGCTGGACCGGCTGGACGCGCTGGAAGTGACGCTGCGCTTCGAGGTCGGCGAGCTGTCGGTGTCGCTCGGTGAACTCAAGGGACTGAACCCCGGCCATGTGTTTGAACTGGGGCATGCGCTGAACCGCAGCCCGGTGCGCATCGTCGCGCACGGCAATGTGCTCGGCAAAGGCTATCTCGTCGCGGTGGGCGATCAACTCGGCGTGCGCGTGTCCGAGTTCGCGCCGAGCGAACTGTGAGCAGGCCGCCGGTTGTCGTTGACGCGAACGGCGGGGAGCACTGAGCCATGGGTGCCGGTCTGCCCGAACCCCTGACGCTGGTTGCGCTGATCGTCGCGTTCGGTGTCGCGCCCTTCGTGGCGCTGATGATCACGAGCTACACCAAGCTGGTCATCGTCTTCGGCCTGCTTCGCACGGCGCTCGGCCTGCAGCAGACACCACCGAACATGGTGCTGAACGGCATCGCCATCATCCTCACGATCTACATCATGGCGCCGGTGGGCATGGAGGTGTCAGACGCGCTGCGCGGGCGCAACCTGGGTGCCAAGGGCGAGGGGCTGAACGACATCATGGCGGTGATGGATGCCGCGAAGGCACCGGTGAAAGAGTTCTTGCAGAAGCACACCCAGGAGCGCGACCGCAAGTTCTTTCTCAAGTCGGCCGAGAGCATCTGGCCACCACAGCGCGCGGCCACGCTGACGGCAGACGACTTCATGGTGCTGGTGCCCAGCTTCACCCTGAGCGAGCTGACACGCGCCTTCCAGATCGGCTTCATCATCTACCTGGTGTTCGTGGTGGTGGACCTGATCGTCGCCACCGTCCTGCTCGCACTGGGCATGTCGATGATCGCGCCAACGACGATCTCACTGCCGTTCAAGCTGCTGCTTTTCGTGATGCTCGACGGCTGGACGCGGCTGATTCACGGATTGGTCTTGTCGTACCGCTGAGGGCACTGCTCAACAAGGGCAGTGGCTTCCATCCAGACAACTTCCGGCCTATTGGCCTGGACGGGTGACGCGTCAACTCCAGGACCAAAGGGGTCGGATCGCGCGAAGAATTGCGGCAAACCGCCTCCGCCAGCACCGGCCCGAGGATTCACAACGTTTCACACGCCGGGAGGATTTCTTCTTCCATGATCTCGATGCGTCCTCCGTCAGCGTGTGCGCGCCCGTTCCTGGCCGCGACGCTTCAGAACACCGGCACATCAAAAGGACTCACACACGTTGGAGCAGACTGCCCGCGCTCATCCGACGACCATCGGCTTCGGGCCATTTCTCTACGACAGGATCCGACGCGAACTTCGTGACGCGAAGGGACCCGTGCGCATCGGTAGTCGGGCATTGCTGCTGCTCGAGGTGCTGCTGGAAAGCCCGGGGCGGCTCTGCAGCCGCGAGGAACTGGTCAGCCGCGTCTGGCCGGACACGGTGGTCGAGGAGACCAGCCTGCGCGTTCACGTCTCGGCCCTCAGGCGGGTTCTGGGAGACGGCCAGAACGGCGCAAGGTACATCACCAACATCCCGGGACGCGGCTACACCTTCGTCGGCGACGCTCGGGCGGTCACACGAGCCGATGTTCCAACCCTGCTCCCTCAGCTCGAGTCGCCCGTACCGCAGACCGGGCTGCCGGTTCGCCTGACACGACCTATCGGGCGCGGGCACGCCATCGCAAGCGTCGGCGAGTTGTTGACCAAGGAGCGCCTGGTCTCGATCGTTGGCGCAGGCGGCATGGGCAAAACGACGGTCGCGTTGGCCGTCGCGGAGCACCAGAGGCCCTTGCATGAGCACGGGTCGTTCTTCGTCGACCTGTCCGCGCTTTCTGATGAGAGGCTGGTGGTCGTCGAAGTCGGCCAGTCCCTCGGCCTCGACGTGGCGCGCGGCGAGCCCTGGACCACGCTGGAGAACGCGCTGCGGGACCAAGAGGTCCTGATCGTGCTCGACAACTGCGAGCACATGATCGACGCGACCGCCTCGCTGGCCGACAGGATGTTGCGAGCGTGCCCCGGCGTGCGCATCGTGGCCACCAGCCGCGAGCCCCTGGAAGCCGAGGGGGAGTGGGTCTTCCGCTTGCCGCCACTCGAGGTGCCGGAGCCGGACGCGGCCCTGACCGTCGAAGACGTGCTGTCCTATCCGGCAGTCCAGCTGTTCGTCGAACGTGCGCGAGCCACCGGCGGCCGGTTCGAGTTGACCGAGGCCAACGCGGTGGCCGTCCGGCAGTTGTGCGCGTTTCTCGACGGCATCCCCTTGGCGATCGAGCTGGCCGCAGCGCGCGCACACGGACTGGGCCTGCAGGGGTTGCTGCTCCGCATCGAAGACGCCTTCGAGCTGCTCACCCGGGGCAGGCGCACGGCCATGAGCAGGCATCAGACGCTGCATGCGGTGATGGACTGGAGCTATCGGCTGCTGACCGACACCGAGCGGTTCGTGCTGCAGCGTCTCTCCGTGTTCCGCGGTGCGTTCGAGCTGGACGGCGCCATCGCAGTGGCTTCGTCCCCCGAGCTGAGCGGACAGCGTGTGATCGAGGCGGTCCTGAATCTTTGCGCGAAATCTCTGCTGGTGGAGGAGGCCGAACAGAGCGGCGGCGCACGTCGCCACCGGCTGCTCTACATCACCCGCCTTTTCGCCGAGCGCTTGCTCGTGTCGACCCCGGATGCAGCAGACGTCCATCGCCGGCATGCCGCCTTCGTGTTGGAGGGGCTGCGCGATCAGACCAGGGGCCAGGAGATCCTCACAGCCTTCGGCAAAAGCCCCGCGCTGGCGGCCACCATCGCTGAAATGCGCGCCGCCATCACCTGGGCGCTACAGGAGGAGAACGATCTCGTGCTGGGACTGGAGATCGTGGCCGACTCCAACCTCGTCTGGCATGCAGCAGGGCTGGTGGAAGAGTGCGGGCAGCACCTGAGCGTCGCCCTCGACAAGGTTCGGCGTGCCGGTGTCGAAGGTACCCGTCTGGCACTCCGGCTCGAAATGACGCTGGGTCTGTTTGCTTCCGCACATGCCTTGCGCGAGAGCGACAGCCACCGGCGTGCCTTGTCCATCGACCGAGGGCTGGTGGATCGGTTCGATCGCGCAGACGACAAGATCGAGGCCCTCTACGCGCTGTGTGTGAGCGCGCATGGACGGGGGGACTTTCTGCAGGTGCTGGATTGCTGCGAGGAGATCCGGGAGCTGGCCCAGGGCGAGTTGGAACCCCTGTCCGTCGCCATCGGCGATCGATTTTCGGCGCTGGCCCTGCATGAGCTGGGCCATCACGCTGCTGCAGAGCGCCTCGCCTACCGGGTCATGCAGATCGACGCCGACAGCCTGGAAACGCGCTTCCGCGGTGCGCTGTCGTTCTCACTGTCCCTGCGCATCCGGCTCGCCCGCATCCACTGGTTGCGCGCTGACTTCCGCGAAGCCTGGACCTTGGTGCAACAGATCACGGAGGGTCCCGAGACCCACAGCTACGCCAAGTGCCACACGTTGGCGCTGGCCGCGATTCCCATCGCCATCTGGAAGGGAGACCTCTCCTCGGCGGCCCGCTGGAACCAGGAATTGCTGCTGCATTCCATACGGAGCACCTCCCCGTACTGGCAGACATACGCGGACGCATACAGCAGTCTGTTGGAAGGCCGGGGGCGCGCAGCGAACAGCGCCGAGGCCGCGCAGTTGGAACGAAACGTTCCCCTGCTGGACATCATCGCCGCGCTTGGATCCAGTGCGCCCCACGCCGTCACGCTCACACGCGTGCGCCAGGGCGAGGTGGGCTGGTGCGCACCCGAGGTGCTGCGCCTGGCGGCCCTGGAGTCGCTCGAGCCGAACGACCCTGCGAGCCGCGCCCGTTGCCTCGCAGAACTTCGCGGTGCGTTCGACCTCAGCGTGGAGCAAGGCGCACGGTTCTGGTCCCTTCGGATCGCCCTCAGCCTGTGCGAGGTCGCCACCGACGGCCAGTCGGAGCACGCCATCGCCCAAGGCTGGGTGCTGTCCTTGCTGAACACCATCGACGACGGCTCGACACAGCCGGACCTGCAGCGGGCCAGACGCTGGCTGTCACGCCCTAGCTCTGCGCTCGCGCGCGACACGTCTTGACCGACTTCGTCCTGGCCCCGTCCGGCGAGAGTCGATTCGCCACCGTCGCACGCGCTGCGTGGACCGTGTGGCCACAACCGCTGCGGGGGACGATCGCCACCCGAATGTCGCGATCTTGGGCATGTGTTCTCCTCGTCGTTGGGCGAGGAAGGGTCAGGTGCCGGAGCTGGCACCGGTGACGATGGCTACTTTGCCTTCGAGCCGATGGGCCATGAGTTATCTCCTGAAACGGGTTGAATCAAACCGGCAGTGACAAGCCGGTGCGTGGATCGATGAAGCTTGCGCGACGGAGCATCAAAGCGGGAGTGAATTGGCGCGAAGCCTCGTGAAGGAGCGGGTTCGCAGAAGCTCGCAACCCTTCGCAGCACTTCACTGGCGCACGCGTCGACCGGCACCCAAGATGAAGACGAACAAGCCACAGGAGAACCCCATGCTCACGCCGACCCCGATCCATGTGCTCGTCACCCATGCTGAGCCGATGGCTCACCGCGGCATCGTTGCGACGCTGCACGAGGACGCCAGATTCCTCGTGTGCGAGCAGACGCCTGACAACTCTCACTCGCCGTACGCACTCGGGCGCAACACGCCGGTTCGCGTGATCGTGGCCGACTTGGCGGCCGGCATCGAGGCTGCCCAGACACTGCGGCAGGACCGCATCCACCGACTGGCGCCCTTGGCCGCCGTGCTGGTCGTGTCACCCGTCGACAGCGAGATGAACGTCCGCCGGGCCCTGGAGCATGGCGTGTCGGGCTACCTGCCGCAGAGCTGCCAACCCGACCAGCTCATCGACGCCACGCTCGCACTGGCCAGGGGGCAACGTTACCTGGAGCGCAGCGTGGCGCAACGCCTGGCCGATGCCATGACGCAGGATCTGCCGACACCGCGCGAAATCGACGTCCTGAGGCTGTTGTCGATCGGCTTGTGCAACAAGGCCATCTCCAGCGAACTGGACATCGCCGTGGGAACGGTCAAGGCCCACATCAAGGCCCTGTTGCAGAAACTCGATGCGGCCACGAGGACCGAAGCCGCGGACGTCGCGAGGCGGCGCGGGCTGCTCGATCCGACAGACACCGACATGGCGCAGTCCAGAAGCCGCCGGCATGGCATGCGAAGCGGTCAGTTTCAGGAGGCGTCCTCGGAACGAGAGCTCTCGGCAGCCTGACGCTCTCGAAGATTCACGCGGATTCACGCGATCAGGCACGGCTATCACTCGATGATCTCGGCGTGCCATTTCTGGCTCGCAGAGGAGAGTCCACATGTTCGCAATGAAGGACGGCGCACTCGGTCGCCGCCCGGTTCCCGGTTCTCGCGGCGTTTCACTGGCCCTCGTGTTCTGCCCCTGCATCCTGGCTGCGCCCGCGATGGCCGCCGAGGCTGGCGACGAAGCCAGGGTGCTGCCGCCGGTGCAGGTGACCGCGGAGCGCGTGCCCGGGGTCGCGGAGAAGACGCCGCTGTCGGTCGGCGTCGTCTCCAAGGAGGACATCGAGAAGAAGGGGGTCTACCAGCTCAACGACCTGGTCGGCGTCATTGCCGGCGTCGCAGTTCCCAATGGCTACTCGAACATGCCGCAAGCCGTCGGCATTCGAGGTGTCGGCGTCTCCCAGCCCGCAATGGCCCAGGCGGTCGGCATCTACCTGGACGACGTACCGCTGCTGCGCGGATACGCCACGGCGCTGTGGGATCTTCCCGACGTCGTTCGCTACGAGGTCCTGCGGGGTCCGCAGGGCACGCTGTATGGCCAGAACTCCACCGCCGGCGCGGTAAAGCTCGTCTCGGCCGACCCCGACCAGATCGATGCTTCCTGGATCTCCGCGGGCATCGGCAACCGCGGCCAGCGGGAAGTACGCGGGCTGTTCGCCGGCAGCCCGCAGCCCGGCGTCAGCGCGTCGCTCGCCCTCTCGCACCGCGCCAACGACGGCTTCGCGTACAACGCCACGCGCCACGAAGACATCAACAAGCTCGAAGCGACGCAGTTCCGCTCGAAGCTCAAGCTGGCGCTCGGCAGCGCAGCCCGTGTCGTCTTCGCGGTCGATGGCCTGCTCGACCGCTCCGACACCAACACGATCAACTATCCCCTCAACCACCCGAATGCGGCACCACGGGTGTCGTTCACCTCGTCGGACGCCGGGGCCTTCGAGCGCAAGGCCGGCGGCGGAAGCGCCACCGTCGAGTGGGACCTGAACGCCGCTACGAAGCTGCGCTCCATCACCGCCTACCGGGGCTACACCGACGACCCGACCGTGGCCGACTGGGGTGGCCTGGAAGTGGAGCGCTACGCGATCTCGCAACAGGTGCGGCAGAGGACCTTCTCGCAGGAAATCCAACTGACCCATCGTGGCCAGGATGCCGACCTGGTGGCTGGCGCCATGCTGCTGCGCGACCGCTTCGACTTCAACCGGTTCACGACAGCCTTCCCCTTGGCCGCGCCCTCGCCTGCGCACACGCAGGCCAAGACGCACCAGCAGATCGACGACGTGGGCCTCTACGCCCAGGGCCACTTCCGCTGGACCGAACGGCTCGCGGGGACCGCCGGGCTGCGTGCGTACCGGACGCAGCAGGACGCGGCGAATGCCTTCTGGCGCACCGATGCGCAGTTCAATCCGACGCTGCAGGTGTACGACGCCCCGTCGCTGCACACCAGCGAAACCGGGTTGCTCCCTCGCATCGGCATCGATTTCACCGCCTCGCCGACGACGTTCGCCTATGCGAGCGTCGCCAAGGGCGAGAAATTTGCCGGTTTCAATCGCGCGGCCGAGTCGGCCCTGTCGGCCCAGGCGGTGGCCCGCCCGGAAAAGGTCACGACCTACGAAGTCGGTGCGAAGCTGCGCTCGACGCCCCTGGGTCTGAAGCTGAGTGCCGCAGCCTTCTACAACGACTACCAGGACTACCTGGCCTCGCTCAACAACACCACGGTCAATGGCGTGCTCGTACCCGACTCCGTCTTCGTGAATGCGGGCAAGGCCAAGACGTACGGATTGGACCTGGAGGCGGAACAGGGCTTCACGCAGTCGCTGAGCGCCACGACCTCTGTCGAATGGCTGAAGTCGAAGTTCCGTGACTTCGCGAACCCGACGGGCGCCACGGCATCGGACTACACAAGGCACGAGCTTCCCTATGCACCTCGCTGGAGTGCTGCACTGGGGCTGAGGAGCCGGGTGGCTGCGCCGGGCGGCTCCATCGGTGGCGATGCCTGGCTGCAGTTCATCGACCGGCAGTATGTCGACGCCGCGAACACCGCTGCCTTGCGTGTGCCTCGACAGACCTACCTGAATTTCTCGCTGGTCTACGCCCAGGACAACGGCCCGTGGCAGGTCTCGTTCAGGGTGCGCAACGCCACGGACAGGACCTACGCCCTGGCGCGCAACCGGATCCCGCCGTTCGGGATCGACGCCGCCTACTACAACGCACCTCGAACCTTCATGCTCAACGTGCGATATGAGCTCTAGCGCCGGGACGCAAGCACCCACCGCCAACCCAACCACCATCGAGTTCGGCCCGTTCCGCTTCGATCCTGTTCGGCGGGAGATCGTCGATCGGAACGGGCCGCTTCGCGTTGGCAGCCGCGCACTGCAGATCCTCGAGGTGCTGCTCGAATCTCCCGGCCGCCTCTACAGCCGGGAGGAGCTGGTCGAACGGGTCTGGCCGCGCACCGTGGTGGAGGAGACCAGCCTGCGCGTGCACATGTCCGCGTTGCGTCGTGTCCTGGGAGACGGGGTCGATGGTGCGCGGTTCATCGCCAACGTACCCGGGCGTGGCTACTCCTTCGTCGGTGAAACACGCAAGGTGGTCGACGGCGGGAATGCAGACCCGGCAATCAAGACACCCGCTCCGGTACCGGGCACGTCCCTGCTGCCGATGCGACTCACGCGGACCATCGGTCGCGAACAGGTCATCGCGCAGATCGGCGGCCTGCTGGCCCGAGAGCGGCTGGTGTCCATCGTGGGGGCAGGCGGGATGGGCAAGACCACCGTGGCCGTCGCCGTCGCCGTGGCCGAAGAGCTGAAGGCGGCCTTCATGCACGGCGTCTTCCTCGTCGACCTGTCCAGGATCTCGGATCCCGCGTTCGTCGCCGTCGAACTCGGGCAGTCACAAGGGCTGAACGTTCCCCCAGGAGACCCACCGACCCTCATCGAGGCCGTGCTGCGCGACAAGAGCATGCTCTTCGTGATCGACAACTGCGAACACGTCATCGATGCCGTGGCTGCACTGGTCGACAGGCTTTTGAGGGCCTGCCCCTCAGTGCGCTTCCTGACCACGAGCCGCGAACCGCTGGAGGCGGAGGGCGAGTGGGTCTTCAAGCTTCCCCCTCTCGCGGTCCCGAGGACGAACGACCGTCTCGACGTGATGGACCTGCTGACCTACCCGGCGATCCAGCTGTTCGTCGAACGCGCCAAGGCGATCTCCGATGCCTTTGAACTGACCGAGGCGCACGCTCCAGCGGTGCGGCAGCTCTGCGAGTTCCTCGACGGCATTCCGCTGGCGATCGAACTGGCCGCAGCGCGTGTGGACAGCCTGGGCGTGCAGGGACTGATCAACCGGCTGGAGAACGTCTTCGAATTGCTGACGCGCGGGCGGCGGACCGCCCTGTCGCGCCATCGCACCCTGCAGGCGGTGTTCGACTGGAGCTACGAGCTGCTCAGCCACAGCGAGAAGCTGGTGCTGCAGAGACTGTCGGTTTTCCGCGGACCGTTCGATCTCGAAGGCGCGGTGACGGTGGCGTCGGGCCCCCACCTTTCCCGGCAGCGTGTCATCGACGATGTGCTCGGCCTGTGCGCCAAGTCACTGATCGTTCTCGAGGCCGCGGACGACGCCCTGTTGCTCCGCCTGCTCTACATCACGAGGCTCTACGCCGAGAAGCACCTGGCCGACACGCCGGATTCACACGACATCCATCGCCGGCATGCCACTTTCATCCTGCAATCGCTCCAGACGAAGCACGCGGCCGGCAACGGCATGTACCACTACACCTACTCGGCGGCTCTGAACTGGGGCTTTGCGGACCTGCGCGCCGCCATCGAGTGGGCCATGGTCCACGAGAACGACGTCCCCTTGGGCCTGGACCTCACAGCCAGGGCCCTGCGCAGCTACCGCGATGTCGGCCTGGTCGAAGAGTATCGGCAACACGTGGCCACGGCACTGACCAAGGTCTCGCAGGTCACGGAAGACCGTGATCGGCTGGAGCTCGGCTTGCGCGTGGCCTGGGCATTCATGACCGGGTTTTCAATGGCCGGCGATCCGACGCTGAACACGGCATTCATGCGCACACGAGCGCTGGTCGAGGATGTGGGATCGCTTGAAGACCGCATCGAATCGGTCTACGGCATGTGTGTCGGGCTGTACGGGCAGGGGGACTACCGCTCGGCGTTGAATTTGTGCGATGAGATTCGACAGCTCGCCCAGGGCGAGTTCGAGCCGCTGTCCGTCGTGATTGCCGACCGGCTTGCCGCCCTGTGCCAGCACGGGCTGGGCGAGCACGACGCGGCCGAACGACTCGCGCGGCGCGTTCTGGCCTTCAGTGGTGCCCCCGTGGGCCGGCGGTTTCTCAGCGAAGTTCCCTTCGCTTCGTCACTGGGAACCCAACTGGCCAGAATCCACTGGCTTCGAGGCGACTTCTCCTTGGCCTGGACCGTGTTGCTGGAGGCCCTCGAGCATGCGGCGGACGCCCATTTCTTTGCGCGCTGCCAAGTGCTCGGCACCTCCGGCATTCCGTTGGCGATCTGGAAGGGCGACATGGTCATGGGAGACCAATGGATCACGGACCTGACGGAGATGTCGGACCAGAAGCAGCTTCCCTACTGGGGTGGGTTCGCCCGGCTGTACCGGTGCATCCTCGACGGCGAAGTCATTTCGTATGGCAGCGAATTGCACTTGGCGCTCGAAAAATACGGGCAGTTGAACGACATGGCGTCTGTCCTCATCGGCAGGGCCCCCACTTCCGCCGCGATGCTCAGAATAGAGCAAGGAACGGTCGGATGGAGTGCCCCGGAGGTCTTGAGGCTGGCGGCTTTGCAAAACCTGCATTCCGGGAATGCCGAGCTTCGCCGCCAAGCCGTGGCCGGGCTGCAGCGCGGCATGACGATGGCAGAGACACAGGGCGCTTGCTTCTGGATGCTGCGCATCGCCCTGACGGTCTGCTCCGCGTCACTCGGCCCAGAGTTGGAAGCGAGCACGCTGGACACCGTGCGGCGGATCATGGACAGCAAGGACGACGGCTCGTCCATCGCAGAACTCGTTGCAGCACGTGCATTGTTGAAGGAGCGCTCATGAACGCCATGCCCGAGGTGGACCTGCGGCTCCGTGACGACTGGCTGCTGGCGGGAGAGCATCGCCTTCGGCTGACGGAAGCCTGCGCGAATGTCGTGAGGCAACTGCTGCAACGGCCCAATGCCGTCCTTGCTACTT
>Ga0307516_10002667_pt1 | contig 23603 bp, 31 predicted proteins | sample 19_EM_MG_FD_203310 | JGI IMG/M metagenome (GOLD analysis project Ga0307516, IMG submission 203310) | Populus trichocarpa ectomycorrhiza microbial communities from riparian zone in the Pacific Northwest, United States - 19_EM | ecosystem: Host-associated > Plants > Roots > Unclassified | place...
ATAACCCTCTTGATATATAGTATAACATGCTCTATGTACGACTACTTGGCTTGGATTGAAGTGTTGCGTGTTGTAGTTAGTGTTTTGCATCTCCGTGTCATTTTGCAATACCGGTCAAGTGATAGTAATACAAGACTTGCTAAGGTTCCAGTGGCTTTCGAGCCCAGAACATGTAGTTACACTCTGCTGCCCCAAACTGAGTCGCACTACGAGGCATCAATGCCCAGTCACCGCTCCAAGGCTTGTAGATCAAGCCCCGTACTTCCGCCTCCGCGCGCCTAGGTAAACCATCAGCATACGTGTGAGTTATCCATGGTGGGCTGTCCCCGTCTGCTCCTGATGGTGACGGATACTGTTGGAAGAAGGAGATGAGCTCTGTGGGATTGATGAACTTGGAGTAGGTGTGCGTTCCTCGGGCGACTTGGCGTAGTATATATTCGGCGGCGACGATTGTCAAGAGGTAGGCAAGTGGGGTGCGTGCGATGGTCGAGAGGAAGAGATGACCACCGGGCTGAATTATATATAAAAACGCGGTCAAAAATTAGGTGAAGTGATCCGAAGAGGAAGGATTTACCTTGACGAGCTCAGCACAAGTGCCGAGGAACGTAGCAGGGTTATCGACGTGTTCGATGACCTCCATGGAACATACCACATCAAATTTTTCATTACTTTTCAGGAGTTCCTCCGCAGAAACATTCCGGTAGCTGAGTGAGCGGCTGGGCGAAGAAGACGACGGTGAAAACAGTGGATCTGCATTTGCATGCATAGACGCAATGCGAATATTAGACTCCGAAGCGTCGATGCCCAGAGTCTGCCCACCCAACCGTGCCAAGCTCTGTAGCGCGTGTTTGAGCACTGCGTCCTGTGCAAGAATAACATCGAGAATCGTACCTCAGACAAGAGTCCACCGCCGCAGCCGACGTCCAAGACATTCATGCCTCGAAGAGCGCCCCTTTGTTCCATGTCTTGGGCAACGTCTTCTCCTCTTTCTTCACGTGCAACTTCTATCACTTTGTCGCGAACATATTGCACTCTGACCGGATTCATGCGGTGCAGGAGGGCGAACTCGCCTTTTTCGTCCCACCATTGTGAAGATAAACGAGAGAAGTGAGCAACTTCTGCGGCATTGACTGTGGATGTTGTCGCGTCAAATTGGATGGATCTCGCGCATTGCGTTAGACGTGAAACGCGACGGAATGCTGTTGAAAACATGGCAGGGGGTACTATGTCACAAACATGTCAAAATTTCGTCCATCTAATACTGCAGCAGGACGACTTTGTAGCTCTCGCAGTTGACTACGTGGAACTGCTTTCCTCGAACGAGAACAAGTCATGCCCATAGGTGTGTACATGTCATCTAGCTCTTTTCTTCATCGATTATTATGGTTACTCTGAGGAGTAAACGCAGCGCTGCGATACTCGCAACAATGCGCAGGTCTTATCCTTGTTCCAGCGTATGCGCCCAGTCTTACTATGGCCAGCTCTTCCCATCACAGTGAAATCCAGATGCCACCTTAAAGCACCGTCCAATCAGTATCTTTTTTTTTTGGACAAGTGATATCATTATGTAGCCACTGACAAGTCAAGCTCTACATAATACACTAGATCGAAAACCCAGTTGGGCTTCGTTCCGAGGAAAAATGCTCTTATGCACTTCCCATCAAGGACGGGGGTATGTGGGACTCCGTGAGCCTACTGGTAAACCCGTTGAAGGGCGCCTGGTAGGCGTTATACCCACTAAAACCTCAGGTTGGGAAAAGGGAGGCGAACATCTCGCAAGAGGGGACAGCATCACAGTGGACTGTCACATAGAATAATCGTGTTGCTTGTGTGATTGATTCACGTTTCAACTCGTCTTTGGTTGGTCTTTGGTATGTTCAGGATGTCTACATTGGGTAGAAAATTTCGTGAGTACGTGGTCGCTGAGTGTGGTTGTTCTTGCCAAGACTGTCTGGTATTGTTCGTGTGTTTTGGGCAGCTTAATGACTCGTAATAATCGTTCTAGGGGGGGCCAGTGGTGTTCGGTGTGCTTTTTATCGTTTGTGCACTACCTTGCCCAGCTGTCGTAGCGTGGGAAAACAGACCATGGTCGTGGTTGCGGTTCAAGGGCCCCCAATCAGTATCTTAAGTGTATCCTTGCCCATGATTATGCATGCGTAATCAGCATTGGAATTACCGACATTATCAGTTGCATTCGGAAGAAACAAACTGCTCTAGTGTCTAACTTGACACGGGTCTCACTCCAAGGAACTGATTAGCATGCGTTTGCGTGTGGCTCTGAGATGTTTGAACAGGCGGCTGTTTCTCGGGGTGCAAAGCACGCATAATAGGCCAATGATGCGGTGAGTGATCTCTTACTTCTGCCTTACTGACAACCTCAGACGACTCCTTCGCATCAGACGATCCACTACGGGGTGACAACTATCTACACACTCTCTGCGGACACTCTACCTTCCAGGCTGCTGCGTTTATATAATCCAACAGACGTCAGCACAGATGCTATTGCTTAATCTGTGCACTTGATTGGGAAGAAACGCGTCCAATAACTAGTACCTTACCTAGAACAAAAACGCACCTGTTATTGCAGTCTAGATCCTCGTAATCTAGTTGCAGCCTGCTCCAGCGCCACGCTACTACTAGTTCGGTGTCCCTACACTTTCAAATCATTGGACTCACCTAAAAGTAACATGTTCCCTTCCGGCCCGCAGACCGTCAACAGCACGGAAAAATCTTGACCCGGGACAAAAAGGTATGTGCAGACCTGGATGGTGGAACGCTGTCTCGTAACGTCCTGAATATTATCATGAAAGGGGAAGGCAAGTAACAACGATGTGTTCCTCTCGCCGAGTCAGGATCGAATTTTGATCTAACTGGAAGATAGGTTATCCATTGCAAAGGTGTGATTATGGGAATCAGATATAGAATGGTAAATGATTGATGATTACAATAATTGTAGGTTATGTTATACTCACGAGGCTCAAGACACAGGGTCTCTCACAAACAACCATTTATCTCCAATGCGCTGCATCCGACCTCCACGGGTTTGTGTTTTGACCGATGTTGAGTCATGGTGTCCATCAGAGCACTGGTCCTCTTCTTTTTCAGCGCCAGCACTCTCGCCAAGTACAATGGCGTCCGTGCCAGTGTATTCTGCATTCGAGTGTTCCCATTGTCCTGCCTCCCTATAGTCGCTGCGACCGAATTGCCTTTTGCCTTCGTTTATGCTGCCTCGTCCCCCTCCTTGCCACCCTCCATTTCCTCTAAAACCTTGCTCCGTACCTTCAAGTCGATGGAACTGGCTTTGAGAGTTGTCATAGTGACAGCCTGTAGCGCCGGCTAAAGCAATTCCTCCAGCCAAGATGAACTGCATGAGTTCTTCTTGTGACGGGATGTAGTCGTATGTAGTTTTCCACATGTTTCCTAGCGCTTCCCACGATGAGGGAGCAGTGGCATCAAACGCTGAGATATCAAATTGATCTAGTCCTCGCTGCTCCGATGCCGCTGAATTCGAGGCATGCGTGTCAGTACTCTGCGCAGGTGTATTCGCAGCTACCGAAGGCAACTGGTCTGATACAGGTATACGACAATCTGGCGCAGCTGCGGAGTCAGGAACTACAGATGGAACCACTGGAGCTTGAGTTGGTGTGTCTTCGCTTGACACTGGTCTGGGAGGTGTAACCGAGGACGGTCTGAGATCACGTCCAAATTCGTCTTTACCACCTTCAGGTATAGCTGAGCTGGGGAGCTCAGTACGACTGGGTTCTTTATCGTTTGCGTGGCGGCGAGGCGGACTGTGCTGACGCGTATCGCGTCCTTCGAACCTTCGCGGACTACGAGAGCGGTTATCTCGAGGCCGTGACGGTGGATCCCAATGAAAGCGATCACCTTCCCATCTATTTCGTCGGCCACGGTAGCTATCACGGTGACCGCCACGATGGACGAAGCGGTCATCACGATGGTCGTTGTAAGATTTTAAACGTTCGGGATGGCCACTAGATCGCGGATCCCCAGGGTGTAGTAAATTGGAACGAGGATGCGTCCCCGGAAGTGACTGAGAAGATGCAGTGGATTTGTCTGACAAGGTTTCTAGTGGGGCGCGTGCTTGGTCACTGGACGCCTGGGGAGACAGAGTGGGCTGTGACTGTACACTATTTCCAAGCTTGGCGGTCAACGCCAACTGTTGCAGCAATGCTAGTTGCGCTTGCCCGAGTTGTGGCGTTACATTATTTGGTGGGGTTTGGCTAGGATGAAAGGTCAATGATCTGAGTTTGCATTCCGCTAGAAAAGGGTCACCTATTGGTAGGAATCTGGCCAGTTACTTGAGCAGCTTGCCCGAGTAGCGACAACAACATTGACTGCACGTCCACATTGGGTGTAGTTGATGATGGTGGAGAAAGCGGTGGGGTCGGAGAATTTCCGGGCGCTCCGACTATAACGTGTTGGCTGGGAGGCGATGGCCTTATAGCGGACTCTGACAGAAAACAACCAGACCATATTTCAGCAACTGAATACTCATTCCATTTGAGGCAAAGTGCCAGCAAAAAATAGCTAGAATTACACGAACAGAAGAAATACTTAGCGGATACGTATGACTCGTGATAAGCACCTTTTGTAACGTCTGTCAACATATCCCTCAGTCGCATTAGTACTGTCGACGGAAATGTATTTGATTTGATCCATATATCCAGAACTTTCTTCGTTTTTTCCTGTGGTTGAATGGCAGTAAGAACGATAGGCTGTTACAAACAGGTCGACCAAGAAGGGAGGAGGCATAGCCGTATGACAAAAACTCGTTACGAGCTGTTTATGCATCTTGCAGCAGTGTTGTGGGTAATATCGGCATCACGGTAGTACAATAATGAAAGACCGCAGTCACCACCCTGTCGTGGTGGACCTGGTGTTGCACGGAAATGCATTCTTATGACTAACCTTGGCTTCGGGGTTGCCTATTGCAATCATGTCTTGGAAGAGACTGTCCAAGACGCCTTCAATCTTGAGGAGAAAGGTTGCAGCATTACCTTTTTCCGAGTTGAGATCACCCGTTATGGCATTCTTGGTCACCGCACTCCTGGCAGCACGAGCAAGAGCATCAAAGGCATATAGACTCGACACCTTGGCAGAGTTCGGCAGTGATTTATGTGTTCGGTAGAGAATGGCAACGAGCTTTGCGTCATCCTGCAAAAAATGTGACTGAGGATCCACGAAGGGGTACTGGGCTATACCTGAAGAGCTTTCATTGCGATCTCGGTCAGTCTGGCCATTTTCGATGCCGACAATCGCTTTGCATTGACGACCTCTTCCAAAGTGCTCTCGAACTCCTGCAAATACAGGTCAATAAAACTGACGGTTAATGCGTTTAGACACACATTGAGGGATGCCATGACCTCCACGCATGCGTTACCTGTAGAAAAAGAGCGAGAAACGGAGGGGATGTAAGCGTCAGCCAGCAAGGATGGTATTTACTTGTGTTGTGGCACTTGTCAGTGGTTTGTCGTGTGCCAATCTGGCACAAGCAGTCATGTCTTCCCGCGCGAAGGCGGCCTTAGTCGCATCTTGCGCTATCTCATCCTTGATCATCTGGGGAGTACACTACCAACAGTCCAAAGAGCGCGAGGTGTGTACATCATATTCCCTCAGTACTGATCTCAACGCACACAGGACATGTATAAAGGGGTACTGCGCGATGACGAGCGCAGGAGGGAAAAGATGAGACGGCGTGAGGAAGAGTTCCGTGTATCTCAGCGCAAGCGCGAGATCTACGAACGTGTTCAGACGATTGCTTCATCCAAAGAAACCTCCAATGACCCATAAAGGCCCCCTGCCTGAACATGGCTGTTTCGCTTTCTCGTCACCTCCGAAGCCCGGGGCAATACATCGGTTATCACAATGTCCAACAAAATCACCGTCACATGTGCTGTTCGTGCTGCGACATGTCCATTTGCTTGCTAGGCCTAGTCGTTACAACCCAGTGGATTTTCGTTGCATAATAACCATCAGAACGGCACATAATTGCACAAGCCACCGAACCCCTCTTGTACATCCAACGGTCAGGCTCTCTACGGATGTAAGTTACTGTGATATGATCGAACTGCATGGAATGACACATCGCACGTTTCATGGCAATCACTCCGTATTCGTTAGAACAGGCTCTGTAACACTTCAATTGCGTATAGTCCAACCTGAAACCTAGTTTAACTTTCAGTCCATGCACTGTATTTCCGTGAGGAGTACAGGACTTGGCTCGTAAGTTGTCCTATGTATGATTTCTTTTCTTCAGCATCTCGGTACCTACAGGGAGAAGTGGACATCACGTGAGATCACAGCCATCCACAAGCTTGAAAATTTAGCACCTTTTAGCACCCATTTTCCTCTGGTTCACACAGCCAACGCACGGCGGTGTGTCAAGGAAGCGTCCACAGGTATTTACCTGCCTAAGCTTTTGTTTTTGTTCTTATCTTTTGGTTAGGTCTTGCAGGCGCCATCCAAAAAATGCATCAAGTCTTGCTCATCGACGAGACGCTACGAGCTATCCTTGAATTCTGCCTGGATGATGGCAGGAGTTCTCTCTGCTGCGTCGCTCGATGCTGTAAAGCTTGGAAGGATCCTGCCCTCGATTGTATATGGAGACACCTCCCGTCAGCTGTGCCCCTGATGGCTATACTTCCGGGTTTCTCAGCCGATACCAAGACCGGGACCATCGTACGTCACTTTAAATGCAAGGATCCTCGTGACTTAACTTATTAATGCAGAAGCTAAAGAAACATTTACGAGATGAGAACCTTACTGCTTTCATTGGATATGCGAGCCGTGTCCAATATATTTCTTTCCGTCACCAGATTAAGGCGAAACCTGACATCTGGCTTCGTTTGTGCAAATCGGGACACCTGCTACCCAGCCTTCAAGGTTGCTGCATTGGGGGCCCAGCAGTTCGCGATTTACGTTTGTGCACAAGTCTTTCTCCTCGGCTGGAGAAGATTTCACTAAATGTGGGCTACGCGATGTCCGAATTGGCGTCCACATTAACACACAGTGTCCTTGCGCAGTTGAAAGAGAATCGTTCTCTCCAATGCTTGGCGATCAGGGGATACAATACAACATGCCTGCGACAGCCATTCAGTGCGCTGGCTACGCTGCAGTCGCTCTGGCTTTATCTTTCGATGATCACCGAGCCAACTTTCATGGCTATCTCGTCATTACCTGTCTTGTCGGACCTCGATATCCATGCAACGACCTTGTCCTTCGAACGCCTATCAGGCGCAGTAATAGATCACTGCGGACGAGGCGAACCATTCTTCCAATCTCTGCGTTGTTTAAAGGTTCGCGCCCAGTTATCCGTCATAAAATTGATATTACGGCACATCCCTCTCAATAATCTGCTCTCCCTTCACATGGATATTGACAATGGAACCCTGTCAATACCGTGGCATTCCACTCTATTGACCATAACTGCCGCAACTTCACAGTTATATGAACTAATTTTAGAGGATATAGTACTCACTGATGACCCACGTAATATCCAACTATACCCCCCAGACAACGCGCTCACGATAGACAACCTCCGTTTACTTTCAAAACTCCCAATCCGACATCTTATATTGGATGTCTCACTTGTTCCGGACCTAACCGACGCCGACATCGAGGAAATAGTGACCTGGTGGCCTTCCTTAGAGTCACTGCACTTGGGGGCGGATACTGCGCTCGAGAATATGCAGTCAGCTTGGAAACCCAGGATGACACTTGCATCGCTTTACGCTCTGGGAAAGGGATGCAGGCAACTCAGTGACCTGGTAATTGCCCTTGATGTAGCGTCAACTATCCCCGAAATATTATGCAAAGAGCACCGGCGACTCTCTTCTCTGACCATCAGTTCTCATTCGAGGCCCAATCCAGATTCACTCCCGCTCTTTCTTAAATCGCTCTTTCCTTACTTGCAGGAAGTTACTCGAGGACACATTGGTGATCATTTGGATGCTTGGGACAGCGTACAGGACAATTTTGATCGGTTCAGTATCTTGCTGGGGCAGGAATAGACTTAGACGCCTTAGAATTCCTCTAGAACAGTATTATATGTAGATATCGTACATGTTCGTGTAAATGGAGACTTCATCTTTGCAAGTGGAGTGAAAGAAATTTGAGATCAGAAGGCACATTATGATCGCACAGTATGATAAAGCTTGTAATTCACAGCAGCTACATTCAACATATGTATTGGCTCGCAGGACGGACATTTATGGCTAAGTCATCTTGAGTAAAGTGTCTACACGACAGGGGGTTTGGTTCCAGGTTGGAACGTGTAGGTCAACCCACACTTTCCACAGTACTGACGATCTTTATGGAAGGCCATCTAGAACAACTCATTGGCCCTGCTGCTGCCGAGGGAGGTAAAGGCATGAGACTTACGAAGATGCCAGCGCCGCACTCAGCGCTTGGACACTCGCGACGAAGACGCTTGATTTTGCCATCCGAGTCCACCTTGTAGTACTTGAGAATGGACATCTTGACCTTCTTACGCTTGTGCTTGACCTTCTTCGGGGTCTATTATATTATGGTTAGCAACGCTCCAACAACAGATGTGCGTGGAGACTTACGTTGTAGGTTTTCTTCTTGCGCTTCTTGGCACCACCACGAAGGCGAAGCACCAAGTGCAGGGTGGACTCCTTTTGGATGTTGTAGTCGCTAAGAGTGCGACCATCTTCGAGCTGCTTGCCAGCAAAGATCAGACGTTGCTGATCGGGGGGAATGCTGATATCAATTGGGTAAAGAATCTTTGCACCGAAGCACTGTATCTTACCCTTCCTTGTCTTGGATCTTGGCCTTGACATTGTCGATGGTGTCAGAGGATTCAACCTCGAGAGTGATGGTTTTGCCCGTGAGGCTATGGTTCCGTGAGTAAGGTCAATCGTTCTGGAAAATAATCAACGTACGTCTTGACGAAGATTTGCATGTTTTGGATGCCTCTGTCTATCCAGCGAACTTAACGGTGGAGTCGTCGACAAGGCAAGAGGAGTCTGGACGAAGTCGTAGTGATACAAAAAGCACAGATGAAACCTTAATCATCCGTGTTGATGGCCCGTGCGCGAGAAATGAGTGCTGACTAAGTGGCTGAGATAAGCCTTGGCAAGCGCGTCGCGTCGCGTATACTACAAGACTCAAGCTAAAGTCTACAACACACAATGGATAGTGACGACCAGATGGAGGTGGACTCTGCCATCCCATTTTCATCGAAGGGAAAGGGAAAGGCAGTTGAAGATGCTTTGCCGTACGGGAATGAAACGTTACCTTGGCACGTAGCCGTCTTGCATTGATTGTTTACATTGATATTCATGGTGATTGCACCAGGGTTGAGAAATATCGCCCAGTCACCTTGGATGATGTCGTATCTCACAAGGATATTACAACAACCAGTAAGTAACTCGCCTCCTTGGTTGCCTCCCAGGATGATTCCACGGCATGCAGTCGAGAACTTTATTCAGAAGAATCGTCTTCCACATCTTTTGTTTTATGGGCCACCTGGTACGGGAAAGACGTCAACCATCTTAGCTGTTGCAAGGCGAATATATGGCCCAGAGTACAGGAAACAGATCCTAGAGGTGGGTCAAGCACCACCATGATCAGGTGGGGTTACTCGTGTCCTCATGACTCTATAAGCTTAACGCCTCGGACGACCGAGGAATTGACGTTGTTCGCGAACAAATCAAGCAATTTGCAGAAACGCGCACGTTGTTCTCCAAGGGCTTCAAGCTCATTATCCTCGATGAAGCGGACATGATGACACAGCAAGCACAAGCCGCCCTTCGCCGCGTCATTGAGCAATACACCAAAAATGTTCGCTTTTGCATCATATGTAATTATGTGAACAAGATCGCACCTGCAATTCAAAGCCGGTGCACCAGATTCCGCTTTTCTCCCTTGCCCATGGGCGAGGTCGAGAAGAGAGTGATCAATGTGGTGGAAGCAGAAGGGTGGGTATGCTTACGGCGACCACAATCTGGTTTTGAAGCATAATTCCAGAGTGAAATTGACGCCCGATGGCAAAAATGCGCTACTCAAACTTTCCAAGGGCGACATGCGCAGGGCCCTCAATATCCTTCAAGCCTGTCATGCTGCGTATGACTCTGTTGGGGAGACTGAGGTCTATAACTGCACCGGCAATCCTCATCCCTCCGACATAGAGACGATCGTAAATTCCATGCTCTCTGATGAATTCACTACATCATACCAGTGTACGTTCCGAGACGCCCAACCCTTTTATTCTGACTTGGCGTTCTGTAGTGGTGAATGCGTTGAAGACTGAACGTGGCCTCGCCCTTCAGGACTTGTTAACCGGTGCTTACGAGTATGCGGAAACAATCGTTCTGAAGCCTCATGCTCGGGTATATCTCCTTGATTTCCTTGCAACAGTCGAGTGAGTAAGGCCTGTTATTCATTCCACTAAATGGCTCACTGGATCAGGCATCGGCTATCCACTGGCGCCAGTGAGAAGATTCAGTTGTCTGCCATGATTGGTGCTTTCAAGAACACTGTGGAGCTTATGGCGAAGCGGTAAGTGGAAGTGACGAGAACAGGAGAGTCCACTGCATAGAGCATGTATATTCTACTTTTTAGCTACAAAGTTGCAAAAGAGCCCCTGTCCAGTTATAGCATCACGTGACCAGCCCTCAATTGCTCCACGTTCGGGTGTCGGACACGCGGAAGCGTTGCAGTCATGGCCTTTCCCTTACCTTCTCATCTCCCTCGCAAGGTTGACGTGTCATCTCAAACGCTGTCCAAGCTTGATTCTGCGACATGGAAGACGTTGGACTCCTCAGTTGCATCGTCCTGGAGAACAGAGCTCGATGAGTGCATTCGCCAGACAAAGGTCAGCATTCACCTCATACGACCTCAGAGCTTTGACTTAATGTTCCGGTACAGAACCGAATTCACGACCGTATGCGCACTGACTCGACTGCCTTCAATGCACAACTATTGTCCGCGAAATCTGTTCAAGAGCGACTGTCAAATATGTCACATGCTGTCAATACTTTGAACCACACTGTATTCGATCCCAAGGTGAATTATTTACTGCCTTCTAGTCTTTTTTTGCTCAATCATAGAAGTCCGGGATCACTTCTATACTCCTTACGGCGCTTAGGCAACATCAAGCTCTCGCTCAAGCGTCTTTGAACGCTGATGTCATGCATGCATCGCTACTCCATCTTGCGAAATGCAAGACACAGCTCGAAGCAGTACAGAAGTTGACTGACACTGGTGACCTTCCTACAGCGGTACTTAAGTGTTCAGGGCTCAGCTCTTTACTTGCGGTTGCACCAGGTCCACTAGGTGAGGCTAGTGTGACCGTGGATATGAAAGTGCGTAATTAGCAACTGGTTCTATGGTTATTCATGTATTCGTTTCAGAAAACGCTGGTTGTAATTGAGAACCGTATCTCTGAATTATTGGGGCAAGCTTGTTCACAATGTCTTCACGTATCCGAGCAAGAGATAGTCATTCGTTCGTCTGTACTCGGTCTGTTAGCCATATGTTCTACTGCTTCCTCCAGTGACAATCTACTGCAGTTCCAGGCTCAAAGGCTCCTTTACCATTATCCGGCGTTCTCTCGTCGCTCTCACATATTACTCTATCCGCTCACCTGAGCAGTTTGCGACGCAACCTCACCACCTATCATTTTGACAATACCCTTCGGAATGGGTATTCGATGGTTTCCACTGTTGAGGATGACTCATCGGGTTCGGTTGTCCACAAGTTACAACGTTTCACATCAAACGGTTCCGCTTCTTGCGGTGCCTCACTCGGAAACCTTTCGAATCTTCTTGACTTCCTCGACGAAAAAGTATTCCCTCACCTACCCCCTGTCCAGAGGACAGGTTTTCTGCGCAGTCTTGTCAAACCTCTAACAACGTCAATCATTGCAAACTTTCTGGTTCCTTCGTTACCTTCAACACTGGAAGCCCTCCCTGATTTTCTTGAATTAACTCGCAAAGCTGTGGCATTCGAGTCCCGGTATATCGCGGGTCTCCTCGGAGGCGACTCAGCCGATAGTGAAATAAGGGCATGGGCGGATAACGTTTGTATTCACTATGAAAAGGCCAGACGGATATACATCCTTGACGCCTTTCGGGATGTGGTCTTGGAACGTGCTATTCTCAAAGGGCAGACATTCATGGCAGAATTCGTCGCATGTCCTCCGACTTCGAGCGTTCATGGCAAGGCATCTGTCCTACAAGAGGACAGCATCACGAAGATTAGCCCGACCTCCGAAGCTGACGCATGGAATTTAGACGACCAGAGCTTTGCAACGTCATCTTCTAAATCAGCTGTGGACGATAGCAGCTGGGGCTTCGATGATGACATTGACCAGTCGGGACAGATAGAGGGGGATTTGCCCACTCCTGAAGCAGAAGCAGAAGTGGACCCTGATGATGCCTGGGGTTGGAACGATGATGAGCCGTCCGAACAACCTGAAGCTGATCCAGCTGATGGATCTGCAGCAAAGCCTTCAGAAGGAGGAATGTGGGATAATGTCCCGTGGGCTGACAGTACCGATGTCCACGAATCCACTATACCCATAAATTTGCCTACACGACCAGCACCGCCGACAGGAGTCCCCCCGAAGTCACAGAAAATGAACCCTGAACAACGAGAGACCGGACATGCCAATCATGGCTCTTCAAAACTCTGTCATGTCACCAAGGAGACCTATCCCGTCTCTATTCTTATAACGGACATTATCCAGACTGTCGAGAAGTGTCTCCAAGAGGGCAAGTCTCTCGCATCCTCTGGCATCTTTTCCTCGCCTTCGACGTCTACGTCCTCTCCTGGAACCCTGATCATGCATTCTGGTGCTCTGGTCATCGACTTGTACTGTGCATTATACCCTGTTGCAGCCGCCTCACGTCTATCTCAGCCTGCGCAGCATATGCAGCACTCTAATGACTGCTACTACCTATCCGAAGAACTGAGCCGGGTGCTGTTACAGACAGAAGAATTTTCAGACGTCAAAGGCAAACTGAGGGAACGTAGGGATGAATTGAATGTTCTTACGGACAGCTGGTTCCACGAAGGAGTCGTCAGTTTCCGATTCCTCGTGGAATACACGTATTGCTGACCCAGTCTCCATCAGGACAAGCAAGTCATGGCTTTGAATGATCTCCTCGGAGGTGCGAATGGATTCATCGGAACTTCGGATCAAGATCGCTATGACGAATATGAGACGGTGATTATGGCAGTTCTCCGAAACATTCGTAGTGTAGCGCAGGCTTGGAAGGTGTGTTTATTTCTGACAGATTTGATGTTGAAGTACCTGACCCCTTTTGTAGCCTGTTCTTCCGAACTCCAAGTATTACCTCGCCATAGGGAACGTAGTCGACAACGCTTTATCACGGATACTTGACGATATCTTGGCAATACCGGATATACCAGAGGTGGAGTCGCATAAGCTGAGCGAGCTTTGCAGGATACTTGCTTCCCTCGAAGGGTTATTTGTCAAGAGCACGGATGAGGCGAGAGTGCTCCTCTTATCACTTGGGCCAGCGTTAACAGTCGAGTAGTCATCCCTTGTAGTTTCTTTTGTCCCTTCGTGGTTGAAATTCTCCTACCTATCGGAACTCCTGGTAAGTAATCAAAATGTAATTCGCCCAGCAGGACTCACATTCCCTACAGGAAGCCTCTATAGCAGACCTCACCTATCTTTTCGAGGAAGGCGCACTAGTGGATTTCGAGATTGACGAACTTGTCAAGCTCGTCCGCGCTTTGTTTGCGGATACCCCGTTGAGAGCAAAGACGTTGGAGAAGATTATGGGTGGCCACCCCATCCGGTGACAGTGGGATCTTGCTGCCTCTTGCTCATCATATGTATGAACTTCCGTTACTTGGCGTGTTCTGACCATCAATACCACTTACATTTGTTCTCGTTATGTCATGCAATTGTGAGCGATTGGGATGAATAGCAAGTACCTGATTGGCTCGAAATGGACTCAGTTATACTTGAGTTATACTGTAGTTTTGATGCATTGAAGGTGAAGAGGATGAAAATGAGATCCAATTAGATTGGCTGACTAAGCAGTTAATATTACATAAGACGTGGTCAGATGCATCCAATGTAAGTCACTTTCCAAGCCTAAGTAGTAGTAGTACTAGTACCTGTTCCGCACAACAATATGTTTGGAAAGCCCCTACTTCTGGTTGCATCTTTGCTCCTGTCTCATGGTACGTGGAAAATATACGTGGCAAATCCTTGATGACAATTCCTGGATCCCCACAGCCATCTACGCAGTATACAACCGTCAGAATTTTGAAGTACAAAATCACGTCTGTGCTGACGTGTCAGTTGTAGAATTGTCTCATTTGAAGGCCCTCGGACAGCCCGACAAGCCAATCTCTTCGAGCGTAAGTCCTCGGCATTATTGTGAAGTTCACTTTTCACCCTTTGCCGTACCAGATCGTGTACTATGAGTGCATCTTGGCTCTCGTCATTGGGATATTTGGGGCTTCATTGAACGCCCCACCGCTAAAAGATATTACATGGGCAAGTGAAATGAGGAAACGGTATGCTCGCCCCATTGTACGCTATGGAATGACATCTCAACATTTCAATCTCATACTCTAGAACCATCGACGAAATGGACGCCAGACCTGGACTCGCCAACTATATATCTAGGGCGAGATTACTCCATAGAAAATGAAAGTACTATGTATCCTATCCATGCTCAGTCATCGTTATCATCACTGCCCTTCTTTTTCTTTGTCTTCTTCTCTTTACGTGCTTTCCGCTTCTCCGACTTCTCCGCTGCCTCTTGCATCGCGAGGAAATCGCGAATGGAAGGGAGAGTGGACGATTCCAGAGCCTTGAGTCGCCCTCCTTCCTCTACCTCCTCGATAGCCGTTTCTCGCGCAGGGGACTTTGTCACAGATGCACGTATGATTGGAGGCGGAGTAGGTTCACGCCCCGCGTCACCGAACCACTCCCCTTTGATAGGAAGTGGTGGTTCTTGTAGACGCTTCAATGGCGGTTCAAGAATGCGAGGTTCACTACCATCAATTTCACTGTCTGACACGTCATCCTCCGGAATGCCCTGGTATTCGCCAGCACCAGCGAAGATATCGAAGCCTTCGTCAACCAACTCTGGTTCCGGCTCCAATGAAGGTAGCGGCTGATTCTGGGTTGAATCAGATGGCAAGTCCGCTGTGGGCTTTTCTTCTGGGCTAATGTTCGATCCCTGATCTGTCTTTGGAGGATGCTTCTCGACCCTGCGCCTTTTCTTCTCTCCATTTTTCTCGCCCTTAACTCTCCTCTTCTTCGACTTCTCTTCCTTCTGCCCTATTGGTTTGAATCCTATTGGCTTAAATTTCCCTGACTGTTTCGCAACCTCAAAAGCTAGTCTTTCCTCTTCAACATTTTTGGAGTTGGAACTTTCAGCAGCTTGATCCACAGACCCATTCTGTTGTTTGGCCTTGAGTTCGCGTATAATATCCTCTCGCGTCCGTTTCTTTGATCCCGACGCGACAGTTGTAGCATCCACGAAAGCCTGTTCTAGGAGATCGTCATCCTCGGTGGAAGCCGCTGTTCGAATTTTGTTTTGCTCCAGAAGAGACATGTCCAGGCCCTTAACTAGTATCGTATGTTGGCTGTCTCCTCCCAAGTACTTGCGCTGCTCTTCGACCTAGTAGTTCCATACGTGAGGGTGAGGGAAAGAACGAAAGTTGAGGTTTATCGCGACCTTACAACATCTTTGCCTTCGTGCGCGGCTCGCTGTTCGAAATCCTCGAGTATGGCTTCGACCTGTTATGTATAGCCTTAGTTGCAGTGACGTGTCTAATAGTGCGCATGTAACAGAGGCACACCTGGGCATAGTCATTCACCACCCCCTCTCTTCTCTCTGCAGCGCGATTTCGATATTTTCCGCTGGCCTTGTTCAATTTCCGGGGTTTGAATGTCGCTTCAGATGGCGCCGATGGGGCGCTGCGAAGTAGTTGGCTTGTGCGAGGATATTGTAGAAATGAGCTCACGCTTTGCTCGGTCGCCCTGCAGGAATTGGAAGCTTTGGGGTTGTCGAAGAGCCGTGAAGCAGCTGTCTGAATGCATCCTATCATCGTACACATGGTTATTGGTCGTTGTCTGAGCCATGTACTTACGACCAACCTGATCCATATTGATTGCTCGTCAGAGTGCAGGAGGAAGTTGCCGAATTTGTGTCACTTTGGGTTTACAAAATCTTGTCTTCACGTTCCTCGACTCTCGAGGAAGCAACTTAGAGGAGAGGATCATAGTACGAGACTCGGTCCGCTGTCGTTGTCGTTGGTCTCACCTTCAGTATGCCAGAGCACTATCACTGTCGGAAGGAGGGCCAACCAATTGCACCATATCCTTGACATATCGCGCACTCAAATCCACCGGCCGCTTTGTCGTCCTTCCAGAAGGGCTCAACCGGCTTGCTGGAGCGATTTCATCGGCTTCCATACGAGATCCATCTCCTGTGTAATTCGGGTGTAGCGTAACCGGGACCGTTGGCACCCTGATTTAGTTTTAATGCTGAGATTCGGCCTTCGTGTCTTGAATCCCACACGTCGTGGCAGTAAGCTCTTTGGCTTCATTTCCAGACCATCTCACACCAGAACCATCATGTTTCCCACTCCCTGGACGCCCAACCAGTATCCCAAAGCTCGTCGCTCCGATCATGTTGACGTCTACAAAAGCGAACAGCATGGCCAAGTCAGCGTCGCTGATCCCTACCAGTGGCTGGAAGAACATTCCAAGGAAACCGATGCTTGGACTACCGAACAAGACGCATTTACAAGGGCTTACTTGGACAAGAACCCCGATCGTGCAAAACTAGAGAAGGAAATCAGAACTAATACCGACTACGAAAAGGTACAGCTGGCATTCGTAGCTCTACTCGACATCGTCCTGTACTAAAAATTAGTTCGGTGCCCCATCACTCAAATATGACGGGCGATGGTACTGGTACTACAACAGTGGCCTCCAAGCCCAGTCCGGTATGTATTTTTGATCTGATTGAGTCCTCGTATGATTATCGGATCGGCCGGTTGTAGTGCTCTACCGCTCCAAAGATGAAATACTTCCCGATTTCTCCAAAGGGGAGCTGGGGGGTGAAATATACTTCGATGTATGTGTTTAACTCATGTTATCCAAGGGTGAAAACCATGTTTTCCCCCAGCCCAATTTGCTGTCCAAGGATGGGACTGCAGCGATTGCCACGTCTGCTTTTTCCCGCTCGGGTGAATACTATGCATACGGCATCTCTCTGTCGGCAAGTGCCTCTTCCACTTCTCTGTAAATAATTCGTCATCGTCGAACCAATGCTCATCAGGGTAGCGATTTTTGCACGATCTATGTCCGCCGCACTAGCGATCCTCTGGCACCAGGAGTTGACGAGGACCATCATATCAAGCGACTTTCGGAGGAAATTCGTTTTGTCAAGTTCTCCGGCATCACATGGACACACGACTCGAAAGGATTTTTTTACCAGGTAAGACACGCTCCGGGGGTTTTCCCAAGATAGGTTATGATGGTCCGGTGACATTGGGTGTTCTCATGTAGCGTTTTCCGAATCGCGAATCCCATGGTTCGGCAACAGAGGACAAAGCCGGGACTGAGACCACACATGACCAAGACGCGACAGTATACTATCACGAAATTGGGACCCCACAATGTCAGTTCCGGACCAGTGGTTTGGTTTACTCCGTATTACCCTGCGATGGTGCTGATAAGTTAATCACCGTCAGCGGAAGATATCCTGGTTATCAAAGATGCCGAACATCCGACTTGGATGTGGGAAGTCTCGGTGTCAGAATTGGATGGACGTTACCTTTATTTAAGTATCGTCAGGGATACTGCAAGGGTGTGTCTCCCGATTTTTTTTTCACACGTGGTCCGCTCCTCGGAGCTCTTACCAGCAACTCAGAAAAATTTGCTCTGGATCTCTGACCTTCAAGAAAATGAGATCGGACAAATCATGATATGGGAGAAGCTGATAGACGAATTCGATGCTGAATACCGAGTGTGAGATTTCCACACACGCCATGCGGCTCATTTTGACGTTTAGTGTGGGCGTGTTCCAGAATTGCGAACGACAGCACCAAGCTATATATTCTCACCAACGAGAACGCTCCTCAATACAAAGTCATCACCATCGACCTTGCAGACCCAAAACGTGAGCGCAAAGACCTGATCCCCGAGCAAGGAGATGCCTTCCTCGACGACGTCGTCGCTGTGGGAAAAGACCGCTTTGCGATAGTTTACAAGCGTAATGTTGGTTCCCTTTCTATACGCCGACTACCGGAGTATGGAATTAACGATGGCCAACACACCCACAGGTCATAGACGAAATATACCTCTACTCCATAGACGGTGAACGCATTACTCGAATCGCCTCGGATTTCGTAGGCGCGGCAGAACTACACGGCCGACGTTCTCTGCCCAACTTCTTCGTCACCCTCACCGGGTTCACCAATCCGGGCATTGTCGGACAATATAACCTCGATGAACTGGACGACAGCAATAAGTGGTGCATATATAGAACGACGAAGGTCAAGGGGTTGAAGACGGATGAATTCAGTGCTGAGCAGGTGTGGTACAAGAGCAAAGACGGCACGCGAATCCCCATGTTCATTGTAAGGCATGAGTCTACGAAGAGGGATGGGACAGCCCCTGCCATTCAGTATGGTAAGTCCATCTTCCAAGTACAGGCTGTTGCATCTCCGGAATACGGTATCAATGTGATTGTGTGGCAGGTTATGGAGGTTTCAGCATATCTATCAACCCTTCTTTCAGTCCAGCGATACTGACGTTCCTGAAGTCCTACGGGGCTGTGTATGCACTACCAAATATTCGTGGTGGCGGCGAGTTTGGTGAGGAATGGCATGATGCAGGCATCAAAGAAAAGAAGGTGCGGGCCGTACTTCACTGGACATTCTCAGCTTTCCAACTTCTGAAATCACTATAGATCAACGTCTTCAACGACTTTATTGCAGCCACGTGCGTTACATGATATCTTGCGTGCTGCCTTTCTATAATGATCATGGTTGGTTTAGTGAATATCTTGTCGAGAACAAGATAGCAGCTCCCGGGAAAGTTGCCATCAACGGCGGTTCCAATGGAGGTATTTTTTAACGCTTACTCCATGCTGGAAAAGGGTCATGGTAACGATGGCCAGGTCTCCTAATTGCTGCTTGTGTGAACATTGCACCCGAGGGTACCTTCGGAGCAGGTGTCGCTGAGGTTGGTGTCTTGGATCTGCTGAAGGTATGTGCCTGGTTCTGGGTTCTAGGCCACATTCATAGCGATTTCTACGATCTAGTTCGCAGACTTCACGATCGGTGAGTCTACCATCCACACCTTTCGACTTGGTAAGCGTTCCGCCTAAATGGTGTTTCAGGTAATGCATGGGTATCGGACTACGGCGACCCGCACAACGCCCACGACTTTGACTTCATATATCCCATTTCGCCATTGCATAATGTACCGGCAGACAGGTTACTCCCACCGGTGTTGCTCATGACGGCTGATCGTACGTACAAAATTTCCTCAAGGTTGTAATCCCATCACTAACAGCGCTTGGAATTCTGGAAACTCTGTAGATGACGACCGCGTTGTCCCCCTTCATTCGTTCAAACACGCAGCGACTCTCCAGCACACATTGCCTAACAACCCGCATCCTCTCCTCATCAGGATTGACAAGAAAGCCGGACACGGTGCTGGAAAAGGTACCGAGAAACGGTATGTTATGCACAGCTTTCTGAGCTCTGTGGTAAGGACTGATGTAATGTACTGTGCAGCATCCAAGACGCTACGGACCGGTGGGGGTTCGTCGCTCAGTCTATGGGACTGAAGTGGCAGGGGTCCTAAGCTCTGCCGCGGATGGTCGATATTTGTACATAGATGGAAGCCAGATAAATGAGAAACACGGGAAACGCCTTGATGAAACTAGGTTTACTTTGGCGATTAATTTCGCCAAAGTTCTCTTCGAAGTTACAGGAAGTCACTCGGGAAGCATTCCGGGTATTATTACTGGATGCAGATGAGGCTGAACTTTGGTTAGGCATATCATGCATCTTTGATGCAATACTTACGGACCTGGGTCACTTGGCAGGCCTGTTTTGATTTAGAATGTTCATTATGGGGGACCGGATCTCTGTTTGCTCGCCGCCATTTTAAGTGTAGCTGAAATAACTCATGGACAGTCCGAGTTGTGGGCCACTATTTCAGTCTTTAAGATGCGACCACCTTTCTGCCTTGGAACAGGAGCTGGACTCATCAGAAGTATGACTCGAATTAGAAACTGCAGCACAGATGAGTGAATAAAAACGGACCATTAATATTCTCAGTGACATAAAACCGTCGTAATATCATGATGGCTTGGTCTCGCATATACCCGCCTGCAGCATTATACGAAGGGTGTAGGGGATGTTCCAAGCTACGTTCAGGAATCAGAAGAAGACCACACAAAAAGAGCATTATTCACCTTTCGTTCACCCCCAGTACGCTTCCGCATCCCCCAAATTTTTCATTCTCACAACCGTAGAATACTTCTTTGATCCCTAACTGTCGAAGCGCTGAGGCACACATAATGCAAGGTTCGACCGTGACATAAAGTGTGGTGTCCGAGAGCCGGTACTGTCCGCAGATAGCTGGGGTGAGCTCACTGTCGGCGAGAATGAGATCAATCGCCTCGAGCTCGGCATGTCGCGAGGCCTGGAGATGAGGATGTCAGCCAACCCGCTACATAGCGCGCCCAGTAAAGCTACCCGACTTACATTTCTGAGCTCATTGGTCCTGTTTCGCGCCTTTGCAATAGCTTCGTTATTCCGCACGAATACGCAACCAACAGGTACCTCGCCCGCTGCGAGCGCTTCTTCTGCCTGAGTGGATGTTCAGCTGACCTCAGCGCGATTGTTGGTTCTCACCATGGCCATCGCCACACGCATCCACTTGAGATGGGTGGCGTCGGCATCAAAGGCATCTCCGTCATGATCAGTCATCCTAAGCTTACCGATGGGCCAGGCAAGTCAACGAACGAGGTTCATAAAAGTGGTTGTGGACTCCCAACGCACGTACCTTCGCTGCGAGTACTAGTGTACGACGGGCTGAATGGGGTCGGAGAAATACATAGTATCCATGTCGGACACCGCTTGAACACTGCCATCTCCATCATCCACCTTTAAGACAAGCTGATCGTCGTTGGACCATTCACCTCTCCCGTGGCCATCGTCCACATATCTACAACATGGTGTCAGAACTGGCTCCAGGAAAGCCGACAATTTTGGCAGCTACCCCCACACAGTCTGGCACTTTCATGACCTCCGAAGGAACGCTGTATGTTTCTAAGCCGTTCCGTTCGAAGACGTCCAAAAAGTTACGTGCTATCGTGACTTTTGAGCCGCGCGAGTCCCATTTCGATACGACCAACGAACGGTCAGGGACGAACGAATTTCGTGTGAGTCTTATGAATCTATGAACTTGACTTGATGTCTCAACATGGTATAATGCACCACAGGGCTTTTTCACATTGTTCTGGATATCTCTGTTCCTGTTCACTGTGCAGACATACATTTCGTCACTGGAAGCCAATGGGTATGCTCTCTCGTTTGCATTCGCCACTATGTTCTCTCGCGATGCTGTTGTCCTGGCCATATCCGATGCGGTGCTCGTATCTGTGACAGCGCTTTGTGTTCCATTTGCCAAGGCTGTGGTTAAAGGTCGGCTCAGATATCATTGGACGGGCGTTGTCTTCCAGCACTTGTTTCAAACGGTAGTCCTGGTGGCTGCTGTAGTGTGGACTTATCACCGGTACGATCTGTTTTTACCGTGTTATCGTGTTCGAAAGTGCGATCATGGATTTGCTCCAGACAATGGCCTTGGGTTCAGTCCGGTTTCTTGACCCTGCATTCATTCGTATGTCTTCATCGCTCATGGCTCAATCCCACGTTTACCTGTAATGATTCGGCTTTGCAATAGGTGATGATCATGAAAATGCATTCTTACATGACGGTTAACGGCTACCTGCATGACGTTCTCCAGCGGTCGCAACATGTATACCAGGAACTGCAACGACTAACAGAAAAGAATTTAGCAGGTTGGGAGGATGCTTTGCGTGAAGCGGAATCTGCACGGATTAAGGAAGCGTTGACGAAGAAAGAGGGCACAAGCATAGCTGACACTAACGGACTCAGTGGTGATCAAGAGATACCAATCAGGACACCAGAGGCAGAAGCGGTCATCCGTTCGATGGCAGATGTGGGCACCGCTGATGTTCTACGCAAAAGACTGGTGGCTATTTCGAAAGGACAGGATACCCAAGGTTCAGAACGAGAGACGATGACGGATATTGACCACAACGCCAACGGGACAGCGTTCTCTGCATATACGCCTTCCTTTCCCCCAACCCCTGAACAAGCCTTGTCTCCTGTCGCATGTGCATCCCTGTTGACCTACCACCCGAATCCTGCTATCGCTTCTACTGCGCACACATTCCTTGACTTAGACTCCGAACTTGTTTCGACTGGGCCGAAGAAATTACGCTTCCCAGAGAACGTCTCACTTGACAACTTTATTGAATACATGCTTATTCCGACGTTGGTATACGAGTTGGAGTATCCTAGAACTGATCGGTGCGTCGTTCGCCTGTAGATGTGGACCATCCTTTATTAATGCTGAAGTCGTTGTACACATAGCATTCGACCGTTGTACGTGTTTGAAAAGACAGTCGCATTCATGGGCTCCTTTGCGCTGCTATACACGGTCACGGAGAGCTTTATCATTCCCCTCACACCTACTCCGGATCAGTCGTTTTTCCGAAGCCTATTGGATTTGGCTCTCCCATTCATGATCGCCTACCTTCTCTTATTCTATATCATATTCGGTGAGAATCTCACATGGTGCACACCGCCTGGCTTGTGATTAATGTTCGAGACAGAATGCATATGTAACGGGTTTGCGGAATTGTCCTGGTAAGCACCTTCGTGTAGTACTTTAAGAGGACTAATGTTAGCTTGATTAGCTTCGCTGATCGGCAGTTCTACGAAGATTGGGTAGATTTTCTCCGCTATACCCCTTGAGCGACTAGACTAACCTTTAGTACAGTGGAACTCAACTTCGTGGGACGAATTCTCTCGCAAATGGAACAAACCAGTACATACTTTCCTTCTTAGACACGTTTACGCATCGACACTTGCTTCCTATCCCTCCGTTTCTCGTACTGGCGCAATGGTGATGACGTTCCTCCTCAGCGCAGCTGCGCACGAGTTGGTAATGGTGATTGTCACACACAAGATACGGTATGTAATATTCCTTGTTAAGTGAAACACGACGGCTAACGCGTCGCGGTCAGGCTCTATCTGTTCCTCATGCAGTCGATCCAGATTCCACTCATCCTGGTCACACGAGCGCCAGCCATCAAGCGGAACAAGCTTCTGGGTAATGTGGTATTCTGGCTCGGGTTATACGCAGGATTCCCGTTGTTGTGTGTCGCCTATGTTGCCTACTGAGTGCTGAGGCCGGAAGTTCGAGAAGAGCACCACAGGAAAATACCTCCACGCTATGCTACCTATAATAACCTCCTGCTCTACATTAATACTGGCCAGCTCCC
>Ga0307516_10002669_pt1 | contig 23601 bp, 18 predicted proteins | sample 19_EM_MG_FD_203310 | JGI IMG/M metagenome (GOLD analysis project Ga0307516, IMG submission 203310) | Populus trichocarpa ectomycorrhiza microbial communities from riparian zone in the Pacific Northwest, United States - 19_EM | ecosystem: Host-associated > Plants > Roots > Unclassified | place...
GCCGTCGCAGGTCGACAGTTGCAGCAGCGTGCCGTTGGCCGTACCGCTGTCGATGGTTTCGAGGCATTTGACGGCGTTGACGTTGACGATGGTGCCGTCGGAGCGCACCCGCCACTGCTGGCCGGCGTTGCCGTTGCAGTCCTTGATCTGCACCGCGGTGCCGTCCGCGGTGCCGCCGCCGGCGGCCTCCAGGCACCGGTTGTAGAAGACCGTCAGTTCGTTGCCGACAGTGGAGGTCCAGGCCTGGTTACGGCCGCCGTTGCAGTCCCACAGGACCGGGCGGGTGCCGTTGGTCTGGTTGCCGCCGGGCAGGTCGAGGCAGCGGCCGGACTGCGCGCCCTTGAAGACGTTGGTGGCGTTGAAGCGGAACCACTTCTGGTTGGCGCCGCCGTTGCAGGTCCAGATCTCCAGCGCGGTGCCGACAGTGCCGCCACCGCCGGTGACGTCGAGGCACTTGCCGGACCCGGTGTTGACGACCGTGCCGTCGTCCTTGACCGTCCACTGCTGGGCGGCGGTGCTGTTGCAGTCGTCTATCTGGACGGCGGTGCCGTCGGCGGTGGCGCCGCCCTTCACCTCCAGGCACTTGGTGCCGTAGACCGTCAGCCGTCCGGACGCGTCGGCGGACCAGGTCTGGTTGGCGCCGCCATGGCATTCCCACAGCGCGAGTTGGGTGCCGTTGGTCTGGGTCGCGCCGGGCACGTCGGCGCACAGCCCGGTCTCGCTGTCCTTGAGGACGCCGGTGAGGCCGCGGCCGCTGCACGAGGTCAGCCCGGTCGTGTAGGGGCAGAGCACGGTGACGAAGCCGCCGTTGGCCGCCTCCGCGACGGACAGGGTGTCGGCGTTGGTGACCACCTTGGTCTCATGCACCAGGCCGCCGCTGCCGTCGCGGACGGTCTCGGCCAGCCACTGGCCCGAGCCGAGGAAGGACAGCGAGGACTGGAAGGTCTTCGCGGACAGCGCCGAGATGCCGCCGACGTACCAGCGTCCGCCGGACCGGCGGGCCAGGTACGCATCCTTTCCGGGGCTTCCGCCGAGCAGCCGGGTCTCGTCCCAGGCGGTGGGCAGCTGGTCGAGGATGCGCAGCGCCTCGGGATGGGCCTCGTAGCTCTCCGGGCTGTCGGCGAAGTGCTGCCAGCCGGACTCGAACACGACGGAGGTGGCCAGTTCATGGGCGTCGGTGGTGTCCCGGCTGGTCATGCTGAATACCACCGGGGTGAAGTCCATGCTGGAGACGACGTTGCGCGTGTACGGCAGGAAGGTGTTGAAGGCGGCTTTGTTGTTGAACTGTTCGGAGCCGTAGACCGCTTCCCCCGACATGACCTGCGGCCAGGTCCGCTGCATGCCGCGTGGCATGGCGGTGCCGTGGAAGTTGACCATGAGCTTCAGGTCGGCCGTCTGGGCGAGGACGGCGTCGTACCACTGCAGTGTCGGCTGGGTGTACTCGTACGAGAAGTCGATCTTCAGGCCGGCCACTCCCCATGTCTTGACCTGGGTCAGCCAGGTGGTGCGCTGCGCGGCGGTCTGCAGGCTGGAGGAGTTGAACCACAGGATGATCTGCACGCCTCTGGCCTTGGCGTAGGACACGATGTCCGGCACCCAACTGGACGACCAACCCTCGTCGATCAGGACGTAACCCCAGCCGTGCCGCTGGGCGAAGTCGATGTACTGCTTCTGCCGGTCCTCGCTGGACGGGCTGGAGTGCTCGCTCAGCCAGGACCAGGCGCCTGTTTTCGCAGGTGGGAGCGCTATGGTGCGCGTTCCGGTTCAACAGCAGGCCCAGGCTGTCCGTGATGACGTGCCGGCGCCTGCCGTTAATCTTCTTCCCGACGTCATAGCCGCGTGAGCAGGCGGGCACCGAGGCAGCGCCCTTGACCGACTGCAAGTCGATAATCGCCGCCGTCGGCTCCGCGTGGCGCCCCTCGGCCTCCCGGTTCCGAGCGCGAAGCCGGTCGTGGAACTCGGCCCGCGTTCCCGAACCGTGAGCGAGGCAAATCGCACTCCCCGTCTCAGAGTTGGACGGCACGGCAGTGATCTGCAGCATCAGGGTCTCCTTCATGCTCGAGTAGGTGTCGCAACGCCGAGCTCCCAAGGGCCCTGTTCCCATGCGCCCACCCAGCCGAGATCACCCGACCAGGCATCCTGTTCGATCAGAACCGCCCTCGTGATCGAAAGGACAACGGCTCCTGACACCGCCTATCTCGAGGCCACCATTCGCTCGTTCACCCCGGATGCACGCGGCCAGGTCAAAGCCGCCGTCAACCGCGCTTGCACCTCCATTGCGCATGCCCACGGCATGCACGCCCGCATGGAGTGGATGGGTCTTCCCCCGTGATGGTGGACACGCTTCGTTGATCACGCGGCGAGCGTGAGCTTAGCCGCGTGGTGTCGGCGTTCGTATTCGTTGGGGCTGAGGTGGCCGTTGGCGGAGTGTCGGCGGCGGGTGTTGTAGCGGGCCAGCCAGGCGAAAACGGTTCTGCGGCAGGTGTCGGCGTCACCGTAGTCGCGGGCGCCCTGGAGGGTCTCGCGTTTCAGGGACGCGTGGAAACTCTCGCAGGCCGCGTTGTCCGCGCTGGTGCCGACGGCGCCCATCGACTGTGTGACTCCGAGCCGGTTGCAGAGATCGGCGAAGGCCCTCGAGCCGTACTGGGCGCCGTGGTCGGAGTGGAACACGGCGCCGTCCAGGCCATCGCGGGTCGCAGCCGCCATCTGCAGTGCGTCAGCGACCAGGCCGGTGCGCATGTGATGGGTGATGGACCAGCCGACGACCTTGCGGCTGAAGCAGTCCAGCACGGTCGCGAGATAGAGGAACTCCCCGTCTGCGAGGGGGAGATAGGTGATGTCGCCCATGTATTTCAGGCCGGGTTCGGTGGCGGTGAAGTCCCGCTGGAACAGGTCGGAACCGGTGCGGCTGCCGGGTCCGGGATCGTGGTGCGGACGCGTCTGCGCAGGCGGATGCCGGTGATGGAGAACGTCCGCATGACGCGGGCGACGCGTTTCTCGTTGACCCGCAGGCCCTTGTCCCGGAGTTCGGCGGTCACTCGTGGGGAGCCGTAGGCGCCTGCGGACTCGCGGTGGACCTCGCGGATCCGCTCGGCCAGGAGCCGGTCCTCGTTGTGCCGCAACGTCCTCGCTTGCCGGGCGGCGAGCCACTTGTAGTAGCTGGACCGGTTCACGTCCAGGACCTGGCAGAGCCGCTTCACCTCGTAGGTGTCCCGGTGGTCGTCAACGAACTGGAAGCGGCTCCTCACCAGTTCGTCTCTCCGGCGAAATACTTGGCCGCCTTGCGGAGGATGTCCCGCTCAGTGGCGAGCTTCCGCTCGCTCGCCTCCAGCTCGGCCACCCTCGCCTCAAGTTGCCTGATCCGCTCGTCCGGATCGTCGGACGCCACCGCTGCCCCCGGTTGGACGGCCGACTGCGCAGCCGCGGCGGTGACACTGCGGCGTTCGCGGTCCCGCTGCTGAGTCTCACTTCGGTGTCCGGTGAAGCTCTCATCCTGATGCGTTGCGCTTTTCTGTTGCTGCAGCCCTTTTCACGTGCTCATTTGCCGATCCTCGGCAGGATCAAGGACGGCAGTTGGTGAGAAGTTGATGTGACGTCATGTGGGAAAATGCAGGACACTGAAATGAGAATTCCGATATTGATCCCCGCCTGACCTGCAGGTTCTTCTGGCTTGGGGTTGTGTCGTCGCCCAGTTTTTCTGAGTTGTTGCTGTGGCTTCGAGCTGGGGTTTCTCAGTTCTTCTGAGTGTTGTTCGAGGCGTCCGGGGTGCGCGGGGGTGTGGTTCTGGGTGGAGCCGTGGTGGGCTGACCTGTGCGGATGTGGTCTGTGCAGGTTGGTTGATCGTGGTGCAGTTCCAGTGGGCTGCTATTTGGTGGGGTGGGTCAGGTGGTGTCGGGGTTGGTGAGTTCGTCGTGGGTGAGGGTGACGCGGGTGGCCTTGCCGGCTTTGCTGGCGGTGGTGGTGGGTGGCAGGACGCGGACGTGGATGAAGTAGACGCGGACGCCGGAGAGTTCGGTGTACGGGGGCCATGCGCCGGGGGTGCCGTCGGTGGGCAGTTCGAGGAGCTTGTCGGTGATGTTGTAGATGACGAGGTAGGCGGTGTGCTGGCCGTAGTCGTGGGCGTACTTGATGATCTGGTGGAGCCCCTTGATCAGGTAGCTCTTGCCGCGGCCGTGTCCGTCGAAGACCTTGCCGTCGCACACCAGGGGGTCGCGGCCGTCGAGTTCTCCGACGAGGTCGGCTTCGCCGGAGGCTGAGCGGGGTTTGGCGTGGGTGATGTGGTCGCCCTCGAGGAAGAGGAAGCGCTGCAGGTCGAGGTTGTAGACCTCTTCGCCGTTGGCGCGGTCGGCGTCGAAGCGGGTGTAGAGCTCTTCGCGGTCGAACCATTCGATGCGGGTGCGGTAGCGCTCGAGGGTGTGCAGGATGCTGCTCTCGGCGCCGACACGTTCGCTGAGGAAGTCGAACAGGGGTTGCAGGATGTCTTCGGCGAATTCCCGCCAGCTGTCCTGGTGGCGCCTTTCCATGCTGTACCCGGCCGCGGTCCGCCAGCCTGTGGTGGGGTCATCTGCGTCTGCTCGTGCGATGGCCTGCATGAGGTCCCAGATGAGAGTTGCCCGGCCCTCTTCGGTCCGGCTGGGCCAGCGGAACGGGGCCTGACGAGTCAGCCCGGTGCGGAACTGATCTCGGTTGACGCCTGGTTCTGCCCGGGACGCCTCTTCCAGTAGGCCGGTGAGGGCGGGTTGGCTGTTGATCCAGGTGACGGCGAGGTGGACTTCGTGGCCGGCGCTGGAGAAGGGCGCGGTCATGAGTTTGCGCAGGCGTTCGCGTACGGCGACCTGGAGGCGCTGCTGGTACTTCACCGGAAGAGGCCTTTCAGAGCTTGTGCGATCTGCTGCTGCACGGCGTCGCCCGCGTTCTGCGCGCTGCCGGTCTCGTTGACCAGCCAGATCTGGGTGTAGCAGCAGGGGCAGATCACGGCGGTCTGCGCCACGACCTCCGAGTAGCGGACCCACATCAGGTATCCGCAGATGGGGCAGGCCGTTTCAAGATCCGCGCTCAGCAGCTGTGTCGCGAGGGCTTCGTCCATGGCGGGATTGTTTCGCAGGGGTCTGACAGTGCTGGAGCCTCGGCGTTACCCGCGATCCGATGCAGGCGCCGATGGAGGTGAGGGAATTTGTATTGCCAGAGTGTCGGATGCCTCAACGGCTGCACTGAGCCTTTTCCAACCTCCCGCACCAGCTGGGCAGTTGGCCTGACAAACGGGTGAAGCCCCTGGTAGATGGGTTTTCGACCAAGAGAACCGTCTCCACCAGAGGCTTCGCATGCTTGTCTACCCGTCCGGCGTCGACGTGTCCAGCTCTGCCCTTCGCTTCCTTGCCGCCCGCCTGAGGAAACACCGCCACGCTCTCGGAACCCGATGGCGGCGCCTGAGCGCGGGCCGACAGGCCCTGCTCACTCTCACCCACCTCCGCAACGGCCAGCCCTACGCCCAGCTCGCGGCCGGTTTCGGGATCGGCACCACCACCGCCTACCGGTACATCAGCGAAGCAGTGGAACTTCTGGCCGCCCTTGCCCCCACGCTCGCCGAAGCAGTACGGGCCGCGTCGACGAAGGCGTACCTGATCCTGGACGGGACGCTTCTGCCGATCGACAGAATCGCCGCCGACCGGCCCTTCTACTCAGGCAAACACAAGAAGCACGGCATGAACGTGCAGGTCATAGCCGACCCGAAGGGTCGTCTCCTGTGGGCTTCACCAGCCCTGGCCGGTGCCGTCCATGACGTCAGGGCCGCACGCGAGCACGGCATCATCGACGCTCTCGCACAGGCTGGCATCAACTGCTGGGCGGACAAGGGCTATCAGGGCGCAGGCGGCACGGTCCGCCTCCCTTACCGCGGCCGATGGCAGAAGCTGTCCGCCGGTCAGCAGGCCGTCAACCGGTCCCATGCGAAGGTGCGGGCACTGGTCGAACAGGCCATCGCCACCCTCAAGTCCTGGCGGCTCCTGCGCAAGCTCCGCTGCTCGACGACCCGAATCACGAGCCTCCTCCAGGCTGTCCTCACCCTCCATCTGGCCAGCTCAGACTGAGGATGGAAAGGGCTCACTGGGTGTGGCACTTGAAGGGATACGGCGTGGCGCGCCGTCGATGTGGGGGTGCCCCCGCTCGGAAGGCTGAGCGGGGGCACAGTTCTGCTTTACGCGGTGGTCTTGCGAGGGCGTCCGGTGCGCTTGCGTTCCCATCGTTCGGCGAACGCGCGTACAGACGCGGCGGTGAACACTGGCCCCGCTGCTAGGCGGGCGAGGGGGGCCGGAAAATCGGGGCGGGTCTTCTCCAGTTCAGAGATGCGCTGTCGGGATACCTTGAGCATTTCGCCTGCTTCTTTGTAGCCGACGAGGTCTGCTGCGGGCGGGTGTTGCATGTCTCGCTCGTGGTCGGCGGTGGTCCGCACTTGGACATCGAGCAGTTCGGGCTTGGTGGTGCCGGCCAAGCGCAGGGCAGCTCGTGCGGTCTTCAGTGCGGCCTCGGTGGCCTGGGTGAGCGTGGTTGCCTTCAGCCGCCAAGCCAGGGTCAGGCGCCCGGTCTTGGCGTTGTAGCGGGTCGCGCCGGGGATGACGGTGTGGATGCGCTCGTAATCCTCGGGTGTGAGCGGCCGTACGCCTCCAGCAGTGACGGCGGCGTGCCAGTCGGTGGTCATTCCTTGTTCCTCTTCCTGAGTTCCTCTCGTCCTTGTTCCTTTGTCTCTTTCTTTCGTTCCTCTTCCTGTTCGCTCTGGCCGACGGGATGCCCCGGGGGCCGCGTCGGCGCGGTCCCCGGGGGACTCAGCCCTCTTCTGGGAAGGTGAGCCCGGCTGCTCGCAGCTGGCTGATGAGGTCCAACCACTCGCTCGCAGTGACGGGTGTGTGGTGGTAAGTGACCATCATGTGATCCCTTTGGAACATCCACGCACCGCTGTCGGTCTGCCAGGCCTCGAAGTCCTGCCGGTCGCAGGCCCCGAGGAGCTGGTTCATCCGGTCGGTCATGCCCTTGCACCTTAAGTTCTTTCCAATGCTCAGGACATTCTACCCTAAGTCCTGAGTGGAGGCAGGGTTTTTTCGTAGCGCCTCCGAGTCGCGGACCTTCCATCCGAGTCAGGTGTCCGGCTGGATGCCGATGGCGGCGAGAAGTTCCTGCTGTTGGGGGTGGAGGGTGGTCCAGCGGGTGCGTTGCCGCTCGGTCCATCGCTGGAAGGCGGGGGAGCGGTCCTGGCCGCCGTTCAACTTGGTTTGCTGGTAGGTGCGTTGCCAGATGCTGGGCCAGGGTGGGTTCCACCAGGGGTCGATGGCCTCAAGGACTTGGCTGGTGGTGGGGGAGAGGCGGCCGTGTCGGGCTGCGCGGCGTTTTTGCACCAGCCAGCGGCCCAGGGGGAAGCCGTCGTGCTGGCTGTCTGCGCTGGGGGAAAGGTGTCCGTGGAGGTTGGCGTAGGCGCGGGCGTGGGTGAGTCCGGGACTTGAGGGGTAGACGCGGCTGGTCCGGCGGCGGGCGGCGGCTTCGGGGGTGATGTTCCAGGTCGGTGAGGAGTTGTTGCTGTTGGGGGCGTAGCAGTGTCCAGGCGGCGTGTTGTGCTCTGATCCAGGTGCGTACGTCGGCCGGGACACCGTGGGGGCGGTTTTGTGTGGTGCGGGCGCGGGTGCAGGCGTGTTGCCAGGCCAGGTCCCAGGGCGGGTTCCACCATGGGTCGATCGCGGTCAGGGCCTGGTGGCGGGCGTTGGGGGTGGTGTCGCGTCGGGCTTGTTGGCGTTGGTCGTTGAGCCAGCAGCCGAGGGGGAAGCCGTCGTGGACGGTGGAGTAGGTCACGGCCAGGGTGTGGTGGATGTCGGCGTAGGCGTGGGCGTGCTTGAGCGCGGTTTCGGCGTAGGGGTTGAGGGGCCGGGTGCGGGCGGTTTCGCGGGTGAGGCCGATGTTGGTCAGGAGTCGCTGCTGGTCGGGGTGGAGGTCGTCGTAGTGGGTGCGCTGCAGGCGTAGCCAGGCGCGCTGGGTGGGGGCGAAGCTGCGGAAGTGGTGGTCGGCGTCGAGCTGGTGGCCGGCCTTGATGTGGTCGTGGATCTGCTGCCAGGCGTGCTGCCACGCCAGGCTCCAGGGCGGGCACCACCAGGGATCGACCGCCGACAAGGCCTTCGTCGGGGCGGATGGAGGTGTGCCGCGGTGGGCGTGGTCGCGGGCGTGCTGGCGTTGCCGGCGCAGCCACCGCCCGAGCTGGAAGCCGTCGTGGACGGTGTCGACTGCGGCGGCGAGGGTGCCGTGGACGGCGTGGTAGGAGCGTGCGTAGCCCAGGGCGGTGGCGAAGTCGGCCTCGCTTTCGGCGGGGCGGGCGGCGGCACTTCGGGCCTGGTCCGCGGTGATTCCGATGCGGGCGAGCAGGCCGTGTTGGTCGGGCAGGAGTGTGCCGTACTGGGCGCACTGGGTGGTCAGCCAGGTGGCGAGCGTGCTGGTGGTGCCGGGGAATCCGGCCGCGGTGTCCAGGGCGTGGCCGTCGTGGACGTGACGGTGGGCCTGGTGCCAGGAGCGCTGCCATTCCAGTGTCCAGGGCGGGTTCCACCAGGGGTCGATCGCCGACAGTGCCAGGGCGCGGGGCGAGGGGGTGCCGTGGCGCAGTTGGTGGGCGCGGTCCTTGCTGCGCTGGTTGGAGAGCCACTGCCCCAGCTTGATTCCGTCCTGGATGGTGTCGGTGGTCGCGTTCGCCAGCGTGCCGTGGGTGTCGGCGTAGGTGCGGGCGCAGGCGAGGACGCGCTGGAAGTGGGTGGCCATGTGCTTGCGGCGGGGCCGGGCCGCCTGGGCGCTCTCGTGGGTGAGGCCGATGTCGGCGAGGAGGCGCTGCTGGCCGGGGTGCAGGGTGTCGTAGCCGGTGCATTGGTTGTAGAGCCATTCGCCCAGGTTGAAGCCCGTGGTGGGGAAGCCGTGTTCGGGCCGCAGGGCTCCGCGGGCGCGGGTGTGGTCGCGGGCCTGGTAGTAGGAGCGCTGCCACATCACTGTCCACGGTGGTCGCCACCACGGATCCAGCGTCTCGAGTTCCGCGACGTGTTCGGGTGGCATCGCGGGGAATTTCCGGTGGTTCGACAGCCACCGGCCCAGGGCAAAGCCGTTGAACCGGCTGTGGATCGGTGCGGCGAGGTGGCCGTGGACGGCGGCGTAGGCACGGGCGTGCGCCAGACCGGTGGTGAATGCCTGGGTCGACGTGTGCCGAAGTCCCAGGTGAAGCCGCGTTGCGCCCTCTGCCTTCTCCGCCTTGTGGGCGGTGTCGCGGTAGGCCTGCAGTTCCCGGGCGACGGGCCGGGGCCGGTGCGCCATGTGCAGCGTCCACAGCCGGTCCGCGGCGGCCTCGTCCGCAGGGGAGCGCACGCAGTGCTGCGCCCAGACCAGCAGGGGACCGGCGGAGGTCGAGGCGATCCGCTCGGCAAGCCACGGCCGCCTCGTGACCCGTGCCAGCTCGGTGACCAGTTGTGGGGCGTACCCGAGGGTGTGCGGCACATGCCCGCCGGTGTCGTCGAGCAGCCGCTGCCGGGTAGGTTCGCCGGTGAGGACCGAGGCGAGGGCGACCGTCTCCGGATAGATGACCGTGTCCCGCACCAGCAGCCGCCACCAGCCCGGATCAGCCCCAGGCGGCGCGGTCTGGTGTTCCCGGCGCGGCCACTGCTCCTCCTCGGGCCACTGCTGCGCCCACCAGGAGACGACCACGGCATGGGCGACGTCGAACACCTCGACCGCGTCGGGCCGATGACGCAGCAGCGCCAAGTGCCGCCGGTGTGCCGAGAGCATCTCGGGCAGCCCCGTCAGATCGATCTGCTCGGTGCCGGCCGGTGCGCCGTCGATCCAGTGGGTGCCGAGCATCCAGCGCCGGTGGCGCGGGCAGACGCGGGTGTGCGGCTGCAGATACACCCGGGCGGGCTTGGTCCGTCCGGTGCGCGCGGCGGTGCACAGCCGGCAGCCTTCCCCCGCGGCCGGCACCACGCTCCCGAAGCGGAACCGCCCGGCCGCCCCCGCCCCGTCCGGCGAGACGGGCTCTTGGGCGCTCCAGGCGGGCAGGGCCCGCTGAAGGATCTCCTCGGGTACGCGGCTGAACGCGGAGACGCGGGCGCGGGCTTCGGCGTTGAGGTACATCTCGCCGTCCGTGCGGTAGCCCTTGAACAGGCCTCCGCCGATCTGGAGGAGGGCCGGGGTGAGGTCTCTGACGCCGAGCCGGTAGCGGTCGGCCAGCCGGTCCAGGTACGACAGGTTCGTCTCGCCCTGCAGCGGTGCGAGTCGCACCGGCCCTGGACGTGCCGCAGCCGTACGCGGCGGCTGCGGCTGCGGTGGAGGAGAGTCGTGCATGAGGGGGCAGAGGTCGTTCCTGGAGGGTTCGGATGTGCTGGCATCCGAGCAGTGGCCAAACGGGGGAGCGGGACGGACGGTTGAGGAAGACGCCGACAGTCAGGGCTGGCGTTGCGAGGGCATCGGGCGGCGGTGCGGTGCCCGGGCCCGTTGTTCGGCGGCGCTGTCGAGCTCGATCTGTTCGAGCAGTTTCTTGGTGATTTTCTCGGTGCCGTCCAGCAGCGAGACCAGGGCGGCTTCGCGGATGAGGTGGGAGAGGCTGCCCATGCGGCCGCCGGTGCGGGCGTGCAGGTAGGCGGCGTGCATGAGCAGGGTGCCGGGCCGGTGGCGGCGCAGCCGCAGGGCGCTGTCCATGCTGTGTACCAGGTCGTGCCAGATCTGCTGGTCGGCTGGGCTGCCGTGGCGCAGCGGCTGGTTGCGCACGATTTTGAAGCGGCCGGCGAGCTGGGAGCCGCGCACGCCGGTCAGCAGCGGCGAGGATTCGACGTCGATGCCGGAGTAGACGAAGGTGGCCGGGATCCGCTCGCCGAGGTACTTCAGCTGGTCGGAGGTCTCGGCGCCGGCCCGGCTGCGGGTGTCCATCAGGTGTACGTCGTCGACCAGGACCAGCTGGGTGCTCATCTCGCACAGCAGCTCGCACACGGCGTTGGTGATCTGGATCTGGTTCATCCGCTCCAGCATCGGCAGGCCGAGGAAGCGGGCGAACTCGCTGATGAGCATCTTCGGGGTGGAGGATGGCGGCACCGTGATGAACAGGACCGGCAGACGCTCGTCCTGGTTCGGGTGGCGGCGCCGGTCGGCGAGTTCGACGGTGCGCCCGAGCTGCTGCATCGCGGTGGTCTTCCCGGTGGTGGCCGGCCCGGAGATGATCAGGCCGCGTCTGGCTCCGCCCTGCTGGCCGCGGTTGAGCAGCAGCAGGCGGCGTACCGCAGTGGAGATGGTGTCCATCGCGGGGGTCTTCAGCACCACGAACCGTGCGTGGTAGTCCTCCCGTTGCTCCAGCGTCCATTCCTGGTCGTCGGCGTCCCGTGCCGGTGCGTGGGGCGTGTCGACGAACTGCTGCCATCCGTCCCACGTGGTCAGCGGACTGAACGTGCTCGGGGTGGCGGGCTGGGCCGCTGTCACCATGCCTGGGCCTCCTGGTACGGGTCGTAGATGCGCATGCCGCCCGCCCCGGCGGCGTCCAGCGTCTGCTCAGCGGCCTGGTCCCGGGGCGTTTCGGCCGTCGGCCCGGATGCTTCATCCGCGCGGCCTGCCGCGGCGTCTGGGCCGTCGGCGAGGGCGGCGAGAAGGTAGTCCTCGCCGTCCGGGTCGTCCTCGATGTCGTCCAGGCTGTCGTCGGCATCCTGAAGCGGGACGGTGAAGGAACCGGGCAGCCCGTATGAGGCCCCCGGTGCGAGAGGAGCAGGCCACTGCTGCGGGGTGGTGGCGGGGGAGGGATCGGTCATCTGCGCGGCCGCCTGGGCCCGGGCGGCTACCGTCCGCTCTCGCCTGGTGCCCAGTCCCTGGCCGGCACGGCGCAGCAGCTCATCGAGTGCCTGGGCGATCGCCGCCTCGTGCTCTTCACGGCCATGCCGGCGTTCCACGGTACGGCGGACGTGGTCGAAGGTGAACGCGGTGAACGGGCGCCTCACCGCCCCCGCGTGGACCCACGGCACCTCGAGCCATCCCTCGGGCAGGCGCACCCACACCCGGTTCGGATCGTAGGGGTTGTGGTGGACCTCCCACCGTCCGTTCTTGTCCGCCCGCGGTGAGCGGCGGCGCCGGTAGGGGTTCAGGCCGGGGTGGTCGTAGGTGCGGTAGCCGAAGCGGACGCCGTAGTCGTTGACGGCCTGCCACCGAAGAGGCAGCAGCTCGACGTAATCATCGGCGGACAAAGGCACCGGTACATGCCCGGTCAACGCCACCAATGCCGCCCACATCTCGTTCGGGGAGACGGCGACCCGCGGCATCATCGGGTGCCGCAGCGCCTCGTGCCGGCGCTCCTGCCACCCGCAGATGACCCACTCGTCCAGCAGTTCCTGAAGCTGCGTCAGGCTCCAGCAGGCATCCTGCTCCGCGGCCGTGCCCCGCTGGGAGACGTCCGAGCCGGTGTGGCCCGGCAGGTACTGGCTGAACCCGTCGGCAATCGCGCGGAAGGTCCGCTCCACGTTCCCCTTCGCCGGGCCGTTCGCCGGCGGCACCGGCTGCACCGACACCCCCAGGCTCTCGCACGCCGAAATGAACGACGCCGACACGTACACCCGGCCCTGGTCCACGACCACCGTCTCCGGCATGATCACCGGCCGGGCGGCCGCCCGCTCCAGCCGCGCGTCCAACGCGATCAGCCGCTCGTAGGGGATGACCGACCGCTGCATGGACAGTGCCGCATCCCAGCCCGGCCGCATCGCCGTCGGCACCACCATCTGCGCCAGCAGCATCGCCGCGTCCACCGACGTCGTGCCCACCGGGCGCAGCACCGCGGCGCAGATGCTGCGGGTTGCCACGTCCAGCGCGATGCTCAGTTCAAGACGGCCGGTCACCCCGTCGTCCAGCACCGCCAGTACATCCAGCGGCGTGCTGTCCAGCATCACCAGCTCGCCCGGCCGCAGTGCCACGGTCGGCGTGAACGGAGGTGCCGGCCGCGACGCATGCCACCGCCGCTGTGTGGCTGTCCCCAGCAGCCCCTGTCCGTCGGCCACCGCGTGCACCAGCCGGTTGAACGTCGACGCCGGCGGCAGGGCCACCGTCCCGGCGCCGTACTCCTCCTCCAGCAGCCACCCCACCCGTCGGCGCAGCCGCACCAGCGTGCCCGTCGACCGCTCCCGCTGTCCCTCCAGCACTTTCCTGACTGCTGCGACCACCCGCTCATCGGCGCGCCCCACGGCCGATCGCTCCCGCGCCGCCCGGCCGTCCACCAGCCCCCACAAGCCCTCGCTGCGGTAGCGCGCCCGCATTCGGCGCACCGTCGCCGCACTCGCCGCCCAGCCCGCCGCCGTCAGCTCCTCGGCCTTGGCCCGCTCCCGCTGCTCCAGGCTCCGTGTCGCCGGATCGAACTGCTCGCGCGGGGCGCCCTGCCCGACCGCGTCAGGAAAGCCGGTCTCCACTTCCCGCACATGCCGCTGCCACGCCAGAGCCCGCTCCCGTACCTTCACCGGCAGCGCCTCCAGCAGGCCGAACGGCGGCACGCTCCCCGGCGCCGGTCCGCCTTCCACCTCGAAGGACGGATCGGCGAACAGGTAGGGCAGCAGTACCACCGCCGAGGCGCCCTCGTCGGTCACCAGCGTGGCCCGGGCGCCCTCCAGCACGGCGAGTGTCCATACCCGTCCGTCGTAGCGAAGGCGCGCCCCGCCCTCGACAACCGCCTGCGTCACGCCGCTTCGGCCTCCTGCCGTGCGACCGAGACGACGGCACGCTCGTGCAGCGGCTCGTCCAGCCGCACCCGCAGCACACCGCTCCACAGCGCGTGAAAGACCGCAGGCCACACGGCGATCGGGTCACCCAGCTCACACACCGCCTCCACCGCCGGCCGCGGACTGGCGAACACCTCCACCAGGGCCGGCATCCGCGGCCCTGCGGCGTACCGGGGATGCCGGTAACCGGCCAGCCACCGCACGTTGGCCACCAGCACCGGATCCGGCGGCCCCGCGAGCCGGTAGGACCAGCCCGCTGCCTTGGCGGCAGCCGTCACAACCCGTGCCCGCGCCGCCAGCCGGGCAGAGGGTCCGCTGCGTCCGGCGCAGTCGAGCAACAGTCCGCTGCCGTCCTGAAGCCTGGCCATCAGCTGCGGTGCATGACCGACGGCCTTGCTTTCCTCACGCCACGCCAGTTCCACCGGCCGGCAGGCCAGCGCCACCACCGCCGGTTCCCGGTCCAGCAGCATGAGCTGGGTCCGCATGACACCGGACCCGTACGCCACCAGCCGCCCGGTCGTCGACGACCACCACCAGCCCGGAGCAACGCGCCGTCCGGGCCGGACGGGGAAAGGCCGTACCGCAGGACTCTCCTCGAAGACGACGTCCTGCGCAGCCTCAAGCCACGGGGCCTGACGCGAGCATCCCAGAGGGTCTCGAAAGCGCACATCGATCAGGCCGGCATCTACAGCCGCAGCTTCTTCGCGTCGAACAGCACCACCCGTACTGTGTGGCTCGGGGATGCGGCACCCGGCCCCGGGCACCGCGGACGATGCGGCCTCCTGGCTGCTGTCGATGATCACGTACTCCACACAACGCCATGCCTGACCTGCCGCGCAGGAGAACCGGCCGGTAACCGCAACATCGGTGCAACCGCCGGATGTTGGGCTGCGCACGGCACCCAGGGTGCCGTGCCCGGGCACCGGTGTCAGTGCAGAGTCCTGCACCTTCACGTTCCCAGTGCAGGCCGTTGAGTCAGTCCTCGCCCTCCCCCAGGGTGAGCACCGCGGCCAGCTCCTCGGCGGGCAGGCGGGACCACTGGGCCACCTCCTCCAGAGCCACCCCGGCTGCGACGGCCGCGGCGGCGGTATGCAGCACGGCCCGGTCGATCAGCTCGGCACTCTGACTGAGGTGTTCCAGCAGCGTGCGGGTCACCTCGGCGGTGGTGCCGCTGTGTACGCCGCGCAGCTCCACCAGCTGTTCGCGCGCCTCGTCGACCAACTGCGTGATGCGGAACCGTTGTTCGGCAGGAACGGTGGCCCGCCACCGGGTCCCCGAGCCGCCCGCCTGCTGCTCTGCCGCCAGGACGCGCAGTTGGCCGGCCATCGTGGCGGGCTGCTGTTCCCGTTTTAGCCGCCACGGATCCTCCGGCCAGCCCGGCGGCCCCGTCTCACGGCGGCGGGCACGCACGACCGCGCCCTTCCAATCGTTCAGCGGGCTGCCGTGGTCGGCCGCAAGCTCGGCGCCCCGCCAGGTGCGGCCCACCCGCTCGCCCAGCCGGTGACAGAACGGGTCGTCGGCGCTCCGCGCCCGAGGCTTCATCCCGCCGCTTGCCTGCCAGGCCACCTCGGCCATGGCCGGCTCCAGCAGCGACTGAGCCACGGCCATCACCTCCGGGAAGATCGCCGTGTCCCGGCCCACGATCCGCCACCACTCAAGCCGCGGTCCTGCGTTGCCGCCCGCCAAATGGTGCAGACGGCGCGGCCAGATCTCCTCCTGCTCCCAGTGCAGGGCCTGCTCCCACCAGCGGGCCACCACCGCATGCGCCAGCGTGAACGCCTGCTGCGGCTCCACTCCGGCCCGCAGCGCACGCCGTGCCGCGTCCGGCCACCGCCGCTGCGCGGCCACCACCTCCGGCAGCAGGCGCAGATCGAGGTGTTCCAGCGGCTGGTCGGCATCCGCGTCCAGCAGCCAGCGCCCGTGCCGCAGGCAGATCCGCTGCCGGCGCGGCAGATACCGCACCGCCCGCAGTGCCTGCCCGGTGCGCTGCGCGGTGCACAGCCGGCAGCCAAACGCTGCTTCTCCCGCCACCGCGGCCGCCGCCCGCCACCGTGCCTGCGCCAGGGCGGCGTCCCGGCTGTTGCTGATCTTGGGATCGTCCACGGTGAAGGACGGCAGAGCGCGCGCCAGCACCGCCGGTTCCACCCTGCACAGCTCGGCGAGCACACCCCGCCCCGCCCCGTTGAGGACGACCTCCGCGTCTGCCCTCACACCGCCGCCGTCGTGCCGGGTAGGGGAGTTGCGGCATGTCCACAGCCGCAGGACGCTGCTGGCTGCGAGACCGTAGCGGGTCGCCACCCGGCTGATCAGCGACGAGGTCAGCTCCCCGGCCAGCGGCACAGTTCGCAACACCCCTGCTGCCACACCTCACCCCCGATGTCCCCTTCGGCTCACACAACGTCCTCATGTTCCAACCCAACCCACCGGTGCACCAGTTGACTGGACAGTCTCCTCGCGCATCGGCGCGTCAACGTCATCGGGACGGTAGCTCCTTGCCATCACCGGGGGGCGTTCGACCAGCCGAGCTACAGCCGTCCCAGGGCGTGCGGTGTCCCCGGACTGCCCACGGACACCCGGAGCCGGATGTCCCGTGACATCGAATCTTGAGCGTGTGCCATCGAAGTTTGAGTGACACCGCCTCCATTGATCGGCTGCCTGCTTGTTGCCACCCTGTTCGGATTGGCCGGCGACTCACGACGGGGGAAACATGTTCAGTCTGCAGGGAAGGTCATCTCGGAACAGTCGGACACTCGTTGTCGCTTCCAGCGCCCTGTTCGCCTTGGTACTCATCCTCGGGACCCCATTCATCCTGAACGTACTTGCCCCAGACGATCTGGACTGGGCGCGGCTGAGCAACGTCAGCCAGACCTACGGCGCCCTGTCCGTGCTCTTCTCTGCAGCTGCACTGGCCGGAGTGACTGCCTCGTTGTGGTATCAGGCTCGGCAGACACAGATAGCCCATGAAGCCGCGCGGCGCGATGCGCATCGAGAGCTGATCATCCTGGCGCTTGGCGACCCTTCGCTCCTTCCGTGCTGGGAGCCGCCGCAGACGCCAACAACCGCCACCCGGAGGAAGCAGATCCTGTTCACCAACCTCATCGTCTCCAACTGGGAGTCCGACTTCAGGCTCGGAAACCTCGGCGAGGCCGCGCTCCGGGATATGTTCAACGGCCACTTCCAGGGTGAGATCGCACGCGAGCACTGGGTGAACGGTGGGCCCGGGTGGCGCGTCTCAGCCGAGCTCTCCGCCGACCCAAAGCGACGCCAGTTCGTCGAGATCGGTGACGAACGCTACGCGCGCGCCGTCGCCGACGGCCCTCCGGTCGCTCCTGGTCAGTACTTCGAACCTGCTCCGTAGCCAGCCAGATTGCTGGAGAGTCGCTGAGCTTCAGGTGGGCTGGTCTGCGAGCCGATCAAACTTCGGTGGCACAAGCTCAAGGTTCGATGACACAGGACACCTCGTCATTGGCCGGGCAAGGACGTGCTTGTTCACTCCTTTGAGGCTAAGTTCTTGGATAAATCCGGGGTTAATTTTTGCTAGCCTCCAGGACGGAGGTGGCGATGGCGGACCGGCCGAGTCAGGACGAGCTCTTCGCAGCGGTGGACGAACTGCTGGCGGGTGAGCCGGAGTTGCCGCCGTCGGCGGAGCGGGCCCGGCTGCGTGAGGCGGCCGGTATCACGCAGGCCCGGCTGGCTCAGGTGCTGCGGACCACGGCACAGACGGTGAAGAACTGGGAGAACGGCCGGTCCGAGCCGCGCCCGCCACGCCGTGAGGCCTATCTGCGGCTGCTGGAAGGCTGGGCGGCGAAACACCCGGCGGAACCGGACAAGGAGCCGGCGCTGCAGACCTTCACCGGTTCCACGCCCGTACCCGAGCAGGCGCCCGCCGACGGGCCTGCCCACGACCCAGTGCCTGTACCCGTGAACTCCCCGCGCCCACACAGGCCTGCCGCGGCCGCGTCCCGTCCGGCCGGCGCCCCCAGGACCGCGTCGACGTCACGGCGCCCGGCGAGGCCGAAGGCGGCCGCGCCTGCGGCCGACTCCCGCTTCCCGAACGGGCCTCTGGCCGTGCTGGACGGGGACGGCACCGCCTACTGCCTGGGCGGTGTGCTGCTGGACTGTCCGGCGACCACCGTCGCGCAGTTGGTGGAGTGGACGCTGGGGGAGTCGGGGATCGGGCAGGCGCGGCTTCACCGGCACGGCAAGGACTCCGACCCCCTGATCGTGCTCACCCAGTCCGCGGCCGTACGGCTCGGGCTGCCGGAACGGCTGGAGGACCGCCGGGACCTGCGTCTGGCGGAGGACCACCCGGTCGTCAGGCAACTGGCCAAGGCCAAATGGAAGTTGACGCAGCGTGGGTTCGGCCCGTGGCCACGGATCTACCGTCCGGCCGAGGCGGGCCGACGGCAGTGCGTGCAACTGGCGGTCCTGCCGTGGGATGCCCTGGACACCCGGGCCTGGGGCGACGTGGCGCGCCTGCACCCGGCCGATCTGGCCCGTGTCCTGGGAGTGTTCGCGTCTCGGGTCTTCACTCCGCGCGGCTCCACCGCAGTGACCGGGCTGGAGCTGATGACGGCGCTCAGGCCGCCGACCCGGCCGGTCAAGGACGAGGCGACCGGCGAGTGGGTCTCCGGCCCGAACCCGGGCGCACTCGCCCGGCCGGTGGACCCGGCGCCGCCGGAGGCCCCCCAGGAGCATCCGGTCGCGCAGGGCTGGGAGGGCGGCTTCCTCGACGAGGAGGCCTACCAGTGGGTGCGCGACCCCCAACTGCTCAGTGACGAGGAGTGCCTGCTGCCCTGGGCGGTGGGCATCGACATCAACACCGCCTTCCTCGCGGCGGCCGCCCGCCTCACCGTCGGACTGTCCGGGCCGGTCCACATCGTGGCACCGGTGTTCGACAAGAAGATCCCCGGCACCTGGCTGGCCGACCTGTCCCGCATCGAGACGGACCCGCGCCTGCCCAACCCCTTCACTCCAAGTGGCCTGCGCCCCGACAGGCCCGGCTGGTACACCACCGCGACCCTGGCCTATGCCGAGGAACTCGGGTACGAGGTCCGCCCGATCGAGGCGTACCTGCGCCAGGAGACCGGCGCGTACCTGGACCCGTGGCACGACCGGCTCAAGGACGCCTACCTGACCACCACCGCGGACATGGGCATCCCCGTCGACAAGGACACCGACCCGGCCGCGTTCCTGGACGCGATGGCACTGCACAAGACGTACGCGGCCCCCGCCGACACCCACCTCGAGGCCCTGCGCGCCGCGCTCACCGAACTGCCCGCCGGCCGCGCCGACATGAGCGATGACGACCTGGCCGCCCTGGTGCGCAGGCACCGGCAGGGCGCCATGGTGCTGTCCGCGATCAAGTCGACCGTCAAGGGCGGCCTCGGCAAGCTCCGCGAACGCCCCCAGGGCCGCCACTACAAGGACGGTGAGCGCTGGCCCGCCCTGGAACGCCCCACCTGGCGGCCCGACATCCGCGCGGTGGTCATCGCCAAGGCCCGGGTGAACATGCACCGCAAGATGGCCAAACTCGCCGCCCTGACCGGCCAGTACCCGCTCGCCGTGCTCTCGGACTGCGTCGTCTACGCCAGCCCGGGGCCCTCCCCGCTCGACTTCCTGCCGACAGGTGACGACGGCGCTGCGGTGTACGGCACCTTCCGCATCGGCGCGAACCCGGGCTTGTGCAAGGTCGAGGGCGTCCAGGAGACGGCGTGGGCGGTCGACCTGATCGAGCAGGGCTACAACCCCGCCCGCCACATCAAGGGCGGCGACGCCGTCATGGACGAAGGGGAGTAGACCCGTGGCGCGACGGATCCGCCCGGGCAACGCCGGAGCCGACGACGCCCTGGTCCAGGAAGCCATCGAGCGCGCCGGCCAAGAAGTGTTCACCCACGAGCCGCCCAAGACCTTGAAGGCGCGCATCAACTTCCTGTTGGGGAAGTTGAAGACGACCAGGGCGGTCGCGCAGGAGCTGGGCATCACCCAGCGGTCCGTGGAGCGCTACCGCACCGGCGCGCGCAAGCAGCCGCCCAAGGCGATCGCCGACCGGATCGACACGGCCGTACGCGCCCGCTGGCAGCCCCGCGTCCGCGACCGACGCCGCAAGCAGGCCGCGACCCGTACCGGGATCACCGTGGAGGCCCGCGCCCGGTTCGGCTACAGCGCGCCGATCGGCACGACCGACGACGGCCGCACACGGCGCATCACCGTCCACCTCCCGGCCGACTACGCCCGCCGCCTCTTCGACGCCCAGCAGGGCATCGGCGACCAGTCACCCAACGAAGTCATCGCCGAAGGCATCCAAGAAACGTATTTCAAAGACCACGGACGTCGTGCCGACCACCTCGAAGTCGAATTCACAGACATCGACTACATCGACATCTCATTCTGAAAAGGAAGCCAAGATAGGGCGAGCGTCAACTATCCGTTTCCGACCTGAAGAGCAAAGCGGGACGCGAGGCCCACCGCTGATGGCCGCCTCGTCGATGGAACCGGCTGGTACGCGGAGTTGGTGGGCACCGGAGGAGGTGCCGGAGAGGCCGGCGGCCTGGCCGACTCTCCCTGCACGGACGGCGGGTATCCGCGTCGCTGCACGGAGCCTCTTCGGTCCGGCACGTGCGGAGCGTATCGAGGACCAGAGCGCCCTCTGCTTCCTTCCGCGCGCCGACGGGCCTCGTGCGGCCACCGGCGCGTGTGGGATCGCGGAGGTACGTGGATGCAGGTGAAGCCGGTGCCCGGCCTTGAAGGCCGGGCACCGGCTTCACGTAGGCAGGTGCGCCAACACCTGGCCTCATTCCCTGTGTGCGCCGGTTGGAGCCAGTAGCTATCAGGGCCGGACTCTTTCTACCGAGGTAGAACCGGGTCCGTGGTTACGAGGATGACCTAGGCGGTCCAAGATCAATCAAGTTCAAGCGGTGCGGTATTGAATCAATCCAGGTCAGAGCCTCTGCCGGCTTGGAACTGGGGAAACGAAGCGGCAGTGTCCCGAAGCCCCTTTTCTGCGCTCGCAGTGAGGCCTGAGAAGCGCTTTGACCTGCTGTTTTGCATCGCAAGTGTCGTCTCAAATGCCTGCAGCGTGGTGTCACGTGCTCGTGGTAGGGCCCTGCACAGCGCTCTGACCTGCGGTGTTGCTCGCGAGCGTCATCTCGTGCGGTGCCTCGCGTCCGCTCTCTCGTCGTGTGCCCGTACGACGAGGATCCTTTGGAGCGTTGGTGAGCCAACGTTTTGACCGGCTGTCACATGTGACTTAAGGGCTGGAATGCTTGCGACAGCAGGGCCCGATTCGCGTGTAGGGGAGCGCCAACTCCCGTTCAGCGCACGGCAGTGCCACCGGTTGGAGCCACGTAGCACCGTCTGACGATCCCATGGTCGCCGGGCGGTGATTAGGGAGATCTACATGGGCGCAAAGCCCTCCACCGCGGCGAGCGCCGTGGCCGCCGAGCCGGCGCCGTCCGGCAGCGACAGCACCTCCACGAGCGGCCGCTTCGGCATGCCTGCCGCGTTCGTGATCACTGTCTGCATCGTCACCGCGGCGGTTCTCGTCCAGCTCGGGATGATCGTCAGCGATGCCCTGTTCCTCCTCGCAGGAGCAGGCAGCATCGGTGCTGCGGTCGTCGTGCTGGCGGTGACCGGCGGACACCGCGCGGGCCCGATCGGCCGCCTCGTGCGCGCCTACTTCAGCGCAGGGAACTGAGGTGGTCGCCATGGGACGTCCCGAGAAGCCGGTGGACCGTACGGTCCCGGCGCGCGCGGACCTCGCGGACTTCCTGCGCGGCTGCAAGGCCGACGCCGGCATGACCTACGAGCAGATGGCCAAGAAGACGAACGGCGTGCCGTCGAAGGCGACGTTCGAACGGGCCGCCTCGGGCGTCTCCGTCCCGGCCTGGGACACCGTCGTCTCCTTCGTCGTGGCCACCTCCTCATGGCTCATGAGCCCCAGCGATCCCATGACCCGCGCCCGGACGTTGTGGATCTGCGCACGCCGGGCCACTCGGGCGCCGTACTACGTCCACAAGGCGCCCGATCCGGAGATCGTCTGGGGTGTGGCGGACTTCAGCCGGGCCCTGCGCGATCAGCACGTCTGGGCCGGTTACCCCTCGCCCGGGGAGATGGAACGGATGGCTGGCCCCGGCGAGCTGCCGAGCAGCACCGTCCGCCGCATCATCCAGGGCCACATCCTGCCCGTCGACCCCGCGCAGGCCATTGCCTTCCTACAGGCCTGCTACGCGACTGACCTGGTGCTATGGATCGAAGCAGGGCGCCGGGCCCTTGAAAACGACAGGACCTACGACATAGCTACCTATGCGTGGGTCAAAGCTCACAGGCGAATGCTTGCTGAATTCGATTCCACCGAAATGCAAGATGCCGTGTAAAGCCGGCGGACGCCTCTCCCAACCCATACAGGGAACCGCCCGCTGCGCCCAGAACCGTGCCCGCCTCGTACGGGCCCTCTACGAACGACTGGACCGCCTCTCAGAACCCTTCCCGGCCGCCACCTAGACCGAGATGTTGCGGCCCGGGATCCCGGCTCCTCCACGTACTCCAGCGCGATGCCGTTGGCCCGGGGCAGTGACTCTTACTGGTTCTGGGAGGTGAGGCGGCAGGTGGGGCAGGCTTTGGGGCTTCGTGGGCCGTAGCGGTGGATGGGTGTGGCGCACAGCATGCACGGCCCGATTTCCCAGGGTGGGCACCTCAGTTCCGCGGCGACGGCGAGACGCTCGCGTGGGGTCAGGCGCAGAGCGATGGGTCTGCTGGGCTGCAGGAGTGTGTGGTCGGGGGCGTGGTCGAAGGTGTGCAGACCGGTGGCGGAGACCGTCTCGAGCCGTGGGCGGGGGCTGCTGGTGTGGGGGCCGTCTTCGCCGTAGCGGCAAGAACTGTCGAGTTCCTGTTCGGTGTAGGTGACTGGCTCATCGTCGGCCGGGCCGGACTCGGGCGGTGTACCGGTCTCGCCTGTGATCTCGCGCCAGCGCTGGACGTCACGGGCCAGGGCCCACAGGTAGGAGATGGTGCGATCGGGGTCCTCCCGGTTACGGGAGCGCAGGGGCAGGTGCTCGCCGTCGGCGCTGGTGACGATCAGTTCGTCCAAGGCGGTGGCGCGTTCCTGGGGGAGGCACAGGGCGGGCAGGAACCAGCCGCTGTGCCACTTCCTGCAGGCGCTGCCGGTTTCCGGGCAGGGACGCTCGCTCGCGGGGGTGCATTTCCAGATCTGTAGATGCCGGACACCGCCTCGGATGATCAGGGCGAGCGGGGAGATGATGCGCTGCCAGGGGACGTCGTCGACGCGGGCCCAGGGAGCGCGGTCTATCAGGGCGGAAGCCGTGTCCGCGGTCACCCACAGGGGTGCGATGTTGCGAGCGCGGGCCTTGGCCGAGCGTCGGCGTACGGTGCTGGCGCTGATGGGGGAGTACTGGGCTTCCCACCCGATGCGGGCGCCAGCGCCCGTCACGAGCACGTCGGTGATCACCCGCCCGTCCTCGGACCGCGCTTCGGTCTGTACGTCCAGTCCGTGCCGTGCTGCGGTGCGGGCGATCCGCTCCTTCATCGCCTTGTGCTTGTCGCTCTCCTGGGGCGTGGCGACATGGGTGAGCGGCAGGTGCGCCGCGACCCAGGTCACCGTGCCGTTCTGGCGCTGTCGCCGCACGAACATCCAGGGCGATTTGCCGTCCAGCGCACATTGGCACTGCCCGCCTCGGTAGTCCTTAAGGCACTGCAACAGGTCGCGGGCGCGCTGCCCGGAAGGCTGAGTGAGGGTTTTCAGCGGTGCCGCTCCAGGGTGAGGACGGCCTTGGCGATTGACGTCATGCGGTTCGGGCTGCATCGGGATCTGCGGAAGATTCGCCAGGATTTGAGGCGGGCGATTCCT
>Ga0307516_10002670_pt1 | contig 23583 bp, 15 predicted proteins | sample 19_EM_MG_FD_203310 | JGI IMG/M metagenome (GOLD analysis project Ga0307516, IMG submission 203310) | Populus trichocarpa ectomycorrhiza microbial communities from riparian zone in the Pacific Northwest, United States - 19_EM | ecosystem: Host-associated > Plants > Roots > Unclassified | place...
TGGTTCAGGTGGTTCCCGGCCCGAATTCGGAGCAACTGGTCGCGTACCTGAAGCGGCCGAAGTCGTGACCGCGCCGGCACCGGTCAGCGGGGACGGCGGCGCCTTGGTCTACGCGAAGCTGGCCGAGCTCGGGCTGAGCCTGCCCGAGGTGGCGCCGCCGCTGGCCGCGTATGTGCCGGCAGTGCAGTCCGGCAACCATGTGTATGTGTCGGGGCAGCTGCCGCTGGTTGACGGCAAGCTGTCGTGCGCCGGCAAGGTCGGCGCCGAGGTGACCGTCGAGCAGGGCGCGGAGCTGGCCCGGACGTGCGCGCTGAACGCCCTCGCCGCGATCGAGTCGCTCGTCGGCCTCGGCCGGGTTGTGAAGATCGTCAAGGTGACCGGTTTCGTGGCGTCGGCCCCGGGCTTCACCGGTCAGCCCGCGGTGGTCAACGGGGCGTCGCAACTCTTCGGTGACGTGCTCGGCGAAATCGGCCGGCACGCGCGCAGCGCGGTCGGCGTCGCGGAGCTGCCGCTCGGTGCGCCTGTTGAGGTGGAAGTGATAGCGGAGGTTGCCTGATTCGGCGCCGAACATGACCGTAAGTGACCGAAGCGCACATCTCGTCCTCGAACGAGCGGGACCTGGCGACGTACGATTCCGTGCGTGGGGGGTGTCACGCCGGTCGACCGGCTGCCGGGTTGGGTGACGCATGTCCGTGCGCCCAATCCGGGACCAATGACGCTTGACGGCACGAACACGTGGGTGCTGCGCGCGCCGGGTGCCGAGTTCGCGACGGTGATCGACCCGGGGCCGCTGGACGAGGGACATCTCGCCCGGATCGCCGCGCTCGGGCCGGTGCAGTTCATTCTCATTACGCACGGTCACTTTGACCATGCTGAGGGTGCTGCCCGGCTCTCCGAGCTTCTGGGCGGTGTGCACGTGCTGGCCGCGGACGCGGCGCACAGCGTCGGTGCGGGGCCGCTCGATCGGGACGAGTGGCTCGGCGGCAGCGGCTTGGAGATCCAGGTCGTCGACACGCCGGGCCATACCGCCGATTCGGTGTGTTTCCTCGTCGAGTGCGGGGACGAGCGGGTGCTGTTCTCCGGGGACACGATTCTCGGCCGGGGCACCACGGTGGTGGCCTACCCCGACGGTGACCTGGGGTCCTACATTCGCAGCCTGAGGACGCTGTCCGCGTACGAGAATGTGCCGTTGCTGCCGGGGCACGGCCCGGCGCTGAGCGACTGCGGTGCGGCGGCACGGGCCTATCTGACCCATCGGGAGGAGCGGCTCGCGCAGGTGCGAGCGGCGGTCGCGGCCGGCGCGGAGAACGCCGAGGCCGTGGTCGACGTGGTCTATCCCGACATCGACCCGGCCATCCGGTTTGCCGCCGCGGCGTCGGCACAGGCGCAACTTGAGTACCTGAGGCGGGAATCACAGGGCGCCCCGGAAGAGTTGGACCCGCTGTGACTTGCCCCGTGTGTGGAACCGTCGCCGTTCCCGGTGCCCGTTTCTGCCACAACTGTGGTGCGGCGCTGCCCGCCGCGGCCACGCTGCCGGCGGCCGAGCGCCGCATCGTGACAGTGCTGTTCGGCGACCTGTCCGACTTCACCTCCTGGTCGGAGGATCTCGACCCGGAGCGGGTCGGCGCGGTCACCGACCGGGTGCTGGCCGCGCTCGCGGGCGCGGTGAAGACGTTCGGCGGGCATGTCGACAAGCTGACAGGCGACGGGATCATGGCCGTCTTCGGCGCGCCGGTCGCGCACGAGGATGACGCCGAGCGCGCCGTGCGGGCGGCCTTGAGCATGCAGCGCGCGGTCCGCCGGGTGCTGGACGACGAGCGCGGCGGCGGGGCGCCGCTGGGCCTGCGCGTCGGCCTGAACACCGGCGAGGTGGTCGCCGGCATCCAGGCGTCCATCGAATACACGGTCATCGGCGACACGGTGAACACGGCCGCGCGGTTGGCCGACGCGGCGGCAGTCGGCGCGGTCTACGCCGGCGTGCAGACCGGCGGGGCCACCCGGCACGTCGCGTCCTGGCGGCAGCTGCGCCCGCTGCGGCTCAAGGGCAAGCGTGAGCCCGTCCCCGCGTTCGAGCTGCTTGGCCTGCACGACGCGCCGGGCACCCGGTCGGGCCTGGGCGACGAGGCGCCGTTTGTGGGACGGGAAACGGAACTAGGCCGGGTCGCCGGGCGGCTGGCCGAAGCGATCGACTCCGGCACGCCGCGCGTCATGGTGCTGACCGCGGAGGCCGGGATCGGCAAGACCCGGTTCGCGGGCGAGGTGAAGCGGCTGGCTGCCGGCTACGACGTCGGGCCCGGGCGGTACGCCGCGCACACCGGCGCCCGGGTGTTGCGGGTGCGCTGTGTCGCGTTCGGCGAGCGCCGCCGGTTCGCGCCGCTGGCCGACCTGGTTCGCAAGTCCGCCGGCCTGCCCAAGGACGTGGTCTCGACGATCACCCGGCCGGTGGTCGAGGAGCGGCTGCGCAAGCTGGTCACCCGGCTCGGCCGCGACGGCGCGACCGCCGACATCGACATCGACCGGCTGCTTGCCCTGCTCGGTTACGGCGAGGCCCCGGCCGCGCCGGTCGGCCCGGCGTCGGTGGCCGACTGGCCGCCGAGTTCCCCGCAGGTCGACGGCGAGGCTTTCTCGACCGCGGTCGCCGACCTGATCAACGCCCTGGCCCGCGAGGCGCCGCTGGTGGTGATCGTCGACGATCTGCACGACGCGACGGGGTCGACCATCGACGCGCTCGGCGGGATGCTGTCGCGGGTCGAGGGCCCGGTCGTGGTGCTGTTGCTGGGCCGGCCCGAGCTGGTCCGCACGGCCGGCGCGCTGACCCGGCTCGCCGACGCCGAGGTCTACACGTTGCCACCGCTGCGTGGCGCGGACGCGGCCCGGCTGCTCACCTCGTATCTGAACGGCGGCAAGCTGCCGCAGGCCGACGCCGACCGGTTGCTGGCCACAGCCCAGGGCAACCCGTTCTATCTGGCCGAGCTCGCCACGCTGCTGATGGAGCGCGGGGCGCTGACCCCGTCCGTGGGCGCGGCCGGGAAGTGGCAGCTCGCGGCCGGGTCGCTCGGCAGCCAGTTGCTCTCCCGCGACCTCGCCGCGGTGCTGGCGGCCCGCATCGACGCGCTGCCGGTCGAGCCGCGCTCGGTGCTGCGCGACGCGGCCGTGGTCGGCGACACCGTGCCGACCGGCGTGGTCGAGGCACTGCGCGAGCGGCGTGCGACCAGCGACGCGCGGCCGGGCGCGGTGGCCGCCGTCGAGCTCGAGCGGGCGGTCGACGAGCTGCTCCAGCGCCGCATGCTGCACCGGGTCCGCGGCGGGTACGCGTTCAGCACGCCGCTGATGCGCGAGGCCGCGTACTCGGGCATCGGCAAGGCCGACCTCGCCGACCGGCACGCCTACCTCGCGACCTGGGCGGCGCCCGAGTCGATCACGCGACTCGGGTACGACGCCGCCAGCCGGCTGAGCCTGAGCGCGAACGAGCGGGACGCGTTCGTGGCGACGCACGCCGAATGCACGGTCGAGTTGGCCGACGCCGTCCGGCTGCGTCCCGACGCGCCGGTCCGGGAGGTGGCTCCCCTCGGCGTCGCCGCGCTGAGCCGCATGGCCCGCCGGGCGCTGGCGAACATCGAGCCGGCCGCCTCGATCGACTACGCCGAGCGCGCCGCCGCCATCGCCGGTGACGCCTTGCCCCTGTCCGACCAGCTCGTGCATGCCCGCGCGCTGCTGCGCCTCGGCCGGGCGAGCGAGGCTTTGACGTACGGCGAGAAGATCGCCGCGAGCGCGGACGAGGAACCCGTCTGCCGGGCCGAGGCGTTGCTTGTGGTTGGCCGCGCGCACGAAGCCCTCGGTGACGTGCCCCGGGCCGTGGCCGCGTGGCAGGAGGCGCTCGAGGTCGCCACCGAGGCCGAGCTCGCCCCCGAGCGCGCGAACGCGATGCGCCGGCTCGGCATGGCCGACTTCCTGGCCGGCCGGCTCAGCCAGGCCAGCAGCCGGTTCGCCGCCGCATATCAGGTGACCCTGGCTGCGGGCGACCGGCACGGCCAGGCCTGGGCATTGCAGAACCTGGCCTGGGTGACGACCACCCGCGGCGACTTCGCGGGCACCGACGCGGTGCTCGGCCGGGCCGCGCGCCTCTTCGCCGAGCTTGGCGACCCGGTCGGGCGGTCCTGGCTGCGCGGCACCACGGCGTTCGCCCGGCTGCTGGCCGGGCGGCTGCACGAGTCGCGCCGGCTGGCCCGGATCTTCCTGCCGTTCGGCGACCGGGTCGGCGAGGGCTGGGCGGTGGGCACGCTGCGGGCGGTCGAGGCGTACGCGGCCTCCGAACTCGGCGAACTGGCGGAGGCGGATGCCGAGGCGCGCCGGGCGTACCGGGACTTCGCGGCGGTCTCCGACGACTGGGGTCGCGGGTTGGCGCTGGTCGTGCGCGGTTCGATCGCCCGCAACCTGGGCGAGCCCGAGCACGCGCTGGACCTGCTCACCGACGCCCTGGGCTATGCCGACCGGACCGGGCACCCGCTGCTGCTGGGGATGGCCGGGACGGCCCGCGGGTTCATCCACCTGCAGCGGGGCGACATGGAGCAGGCCGAGGCGGACGCCCGCCGCGTGATTACCGCGGTCGAACCGCACAACCCGCTCGCGCCCGCACAGGTCGGGCCGCGGGTGCTGCTGGCCGAGGCGCGGCTGCGGGCCGGGGATGCGGGCACGGCCGTCGGGCTGCTCGCGCCCATCGCCAGCGACATCGGCACGCCGTCGCTGCTCTTCTCCCGGCGGCACGCGCTGGCGTCGTACGCGTCGGCGCTGCTCGCCGACGACCGGGTCGAGACGGCGCTGACCTGGGCCCGGCGGGCTCAAGAGGTGCCGTCCGAGGACGTCCGCAGTGGCGTCATCAGCTCGATGACCCTGGCTCGGGTGCTCGCGGCGGCGGACAAGTGCGACGAGGCTCGCGATGCGGCCGAGGAGGCGGTGTTGCTCGCCTACTCGACCGAGCAGGTCAGCGAGCGGGCCGCGGCCGAGGAGTTACGGGACACTTTGCGGCTCTCCATCGTGGAACCGGCCGAAAGTGTCGCGTACGCGTCTGACGTGCCGGGATGATCTCGCTGCGGGCTGGCGTATTTTCTATGGCGTGACGGAGACTCCGCCTGGCGCCCTGCCCACGCCGTACGTGCCGGGTATGTCCGGCTTGTCGGTCATGGCACGAGGTGGATACGCGACCGTCTATCGGGCCACGCAGGATTCGGTCGGCCGTGAGGTCGCCATCAAGATGGAAAACCGGACCCTGGACAGCCCGCGCGACCAGGCCCGGTTCCTGCGTGAGGCGCGGGCGGCCGGCCGGATGTCGTCGCACCCGCACGTGGTGGACCTCTTCGACGTCGGAGTGACCGTCGACCAGCATCCATATCTGATCATGGAGCTCTGCGACGGGTCGTATCTCGACCGGATGCGGGCCGCCCCGCTGAACGCGGCCGAAGCCCGCGACCTCGGGGTGAAGATCGCCGACGCGCTGGTGCACTCGCACGCCAACGGCGTCCTGCACCGCGACGTCAAACCGGCCAACATCCTCTACTCGCACTTCAACCCGGCCGTGCTCGCCGACTTCGGGCTGGCCGTGCTCGGCGAGATGCGCGACTCGTCGGTGACCCTCGAGGTGCTGACCCCGGCGTACGCGCCGCCCGAGATGTTCAGCCACGACAGCCCGTCGGGCGCGGTCGACGTCTATTCCCTCTGCGCGACGCTGTACGCCGTGATGGCCGGCCGGCCGCCGCGCTGGGAGTCCGACCGCAGCCCCAGCCTGATCACCCTGATGGACCTGTTCCACCAGCCGGTCCCCGACCTGCCCGCGGTGCCCCGCGCGCTGACCGAGGTGCTCCGGTACGGGATGGCCAACGACCCGCGTGCGCGGCCCACCGCCGAACAGCTACGCGAGTTGCTGGCCGGCCTGCAGCTCAACTCGAACGGCAGGACCGCACCGCCGACGCTGTACCGGTCGTCCACCTTCGTGCCGCCGCGGTACACCGAGCCGAGGCCGGTCCCGCCCGTCTCGCCGACCCTGGACCCGAGCGACGAGACGCCGACCGTGCATACCGACCAGAAGCAGCCACGCGGCAAGCGCAAGTGGCTGTTCGGGGGCTTCGGCGTGCTCCTGCTGCTGACGGCCTCGCTGGGCGGGGTCTGGCTGGCTACCGCGCAGCGCTCGAACGTACGCGCGCTGGCCGGCCGGCTGGCCCAGCACGAGTCCCGGCGGCCGGTCGCCTCGAACGTATTCGCCCCGCTGCCCGGCTGCGCCACGCAGCCGCCGGCAGGCATCAGCTGCCCCGACGGCGTGGAGTGCTACGCCCGGACGGCCGGCACCGAGACCTTCGCCGCGCAGGTGCCGTGCGGAGGCAAGCACAGCTGGGAAGCCTTCGCGGTGGGCACGCTGCCCGTGGGCGTCTCGCCGGCCGACCGGGACGCCGTCACGACGAGCGAGGCCGTTCAGCGGGTCTGCAACGTCGCGACGTTCCAGGCCACCACGTCGCAGAAGGCGTCCGGCTGGGCGTTGTCCGTCCTGCCGCCGACCGGCAGCGACCGGACGTTTCGCTGCCTGGCCGGCCGCGGAGCCGATGCGCTGACCGGCCCCGTCCTCGCCCGCTGATCACTCTGGGTCTAGGACAGCCAAAAGCTCGCCGGTGTCCACTTCGGCACCCGGCTGCACCGGCAGCGACGCCACCACGCCGGCGGACGGCGCGTGCACCGGGTGCTCCAGCTTCATCGCCTCCAGGGTGAGCAGCAGCTCACCGGCCCGGACCCGCTGCCCCGGCACCACCAGGACGCGGCGGACAGCGCCCGGTAAAGGGGCGATCAGCGACCCTTCGGTGGCCTCCAGCGACGGCAGCGGGAAGCGAGACAGCTCGCGCAGCGTGACCGAGCCTTCGGGGCTGTCCACGTACGACACGTCGCCGACGCGGTGCACCCCGAAGCCCAGCCGGATGCCGTTCACGTCCAGGACGACCCGCTCGGCACTGGCCTGCACGACGACCGTCGGCGGGTGGTCGTCCAGGGTCGGCGCCTGGCCGAGGCCGGCCAGGTCGAGTTCCTCGGGGTCGACGGCCCGGACCCACCAGCCGGCCAGCTCACCGTGCCGGTTCATCCGGTAGCCGACCTCGACCGGGCCGGCCGGGCCGTCGTACACCGCGGTCTGCGAGCCCGACGGGACGTTGCGCCAGCCCGACGGGAGCGACGCGAGGACCGGGGCGGCCGCGCGCCGGGCGGCGGCGCCGGCCAGCGCCGCGGCCAGGCAGGAAACGCGGACCGCGTCCACCGAGGACAGCAGCGGGGCGAAGACCTCGGGATGCCGGTCGAGGAAGCCGGTGTCGGTGTCGCCGGACCGGAAGGACTCGTGCCGCAGGACCCGGACCAGCAGGTCACGGTTGGAGACGACCCCGTGCAGGTGGGTGCGGGTCAGCGCCGACGCCAGCATCCGCGCGGCCTCCTGGCGGGTGGGCGCCCACGCGACCAGCTTCGCCAGCATCGAGTCCTGGTGTACGCCGACCACCGAGCCGTCGGTGACGCCGGAGTCCAGCCGCAGGCCGGGTTGCGGCAGCGGCCGGAACGAGCCGGCGACGTCCGGGACGGCGAACCGGTGCAGGGTCCCGGTCGCGGGCAGCCACGCGTACGCCGGGTCCTCGGCGCAGATGCGCACTTCGATCGCGTGCCCGCGGATCGGCGGCGGCCCCGGCATCGGCAGCCGGCCGCCCTCGGAGACCAGCAACTGCAGCCGGACCAGGTCGTACCCCGACACGCACTCGGTCACCGCGTGCTCGACCTGCAGGCTCGGGGTCAGCTCCAGGAACCAGAAGTCGCCGTCGGCGTCGAGCAGGAATTCGACCGTGCCGACGCCGACGAAGCCGAGCGAGCGGACCGACAGGATCGCCGAGCGGCACAACTCCTCGCGCAGGGCCGGGTCGACCGCCGGCGACGGGGTCTCCTCGACGATCTTCTGGTAGCGGCGCTGGACCGAGCACTCCCGCTCGCCGAACGGCACCACGGCGCCGTGCGCGTCGGCCAGGATCGGCACCTCGACGTGCCGGGCGTTCTCCACGTACGGCTCGCAGAAGACCTCCCCGCCGGCCTCCTGGCGGGCCGAGGAGAACGCCTCGGCCAGCGTGACGGGGTCGCGGACCACCCGGATGCCGTGGCCACCGTCGCCGCCGGACGGCTTGATCAGCACCGGGAAGCCCGGCACCGCGCCGGGCTCGGCGAACGTGGGCAGCGTCGGCACGCCGGCCTCGGCGACGATCGCCTTCGTCTCGGTCTTGCTGCGCAGCGTGCTCAGCATCTTGGTGGGCGGCCCCACCCAGATCATGCCGGCGTCCCCGACGGCGGCCGCGAAACCGGGATCCTCCGCCAGCGTGCCGTTGCCGGGATGGATGGCGTTGGCGCCGGAGCGCTGTGCCGCGGCGATCAACGCCTCACCCCGCCGGTACGTGGACGACGGCGTGCTGCCCGGCAGGTGGACCGCGTAGTCGGCCTCGGTGACGTGCGGCGCGTCGGAATCGGCATCGGTGTAGACGGCGACCGTCTCGATGCCGACCAGGCGGCAGGTCGCGAAGACCCGGCGGGCGATCTCGCCACGGCTCGCCACCAGAAGACGTCGGATCACTGGTCTACCTTTCCGGAACTTTCAGGGCTACGGCTTTCAGAGCAGGGCTACGGCTTTGTGAGTCAAGGGCGGAAGACGCCGACGTGCTCGGCCCCTTCGACGGCCGCGCTGTGCACTGCGGACAGGCACAGGCCGAGCACAGTGCGGGTGTCGCGAGGGTCGATGATGCCGTCGTCGGGCAGCTTTCCGGCCGCGGCCGACGCCTCGGTCGGGCGGACGGCCGGCCAGCTGAACAGGAACCTCGGCTCGTAGGCGCGGCCGTAGATGCCCCCCGCCTCCTCGGCCGGCGTGGCGCCGATCATCAGCGTCAGATGCGGCACGGTCGACTTGGCGACCGCGTGCACCAACGGGGCACCGTGCCGGACGTCGGCCGCCTCGTGCTCCTCGGCGGCCGGGGCTCCCGTGTACTGCAGGAACAGCAGCGACGTGTCGGTGGCGTTGGCCAGTTGGATGAAATGCACGGCCTTCTGCGTCTCGGCCGGCGAGAACGCGCCGCCCAGGTTGGCCAGCACGCCGATCGGGTAGCCGTGCAATTCGCCCCAGCCGGTCACCAGGGCGGTGCCGACCGACGGCTTGAACTCGTCGAAGTCACTGTCGTCCAGGATCCGGGCCAGCACCTCGCGCGGCTGGAAGATGGTCGCCGGGTCCGCGGCGGCGAGCGTGAGCAGGTCCTCGGGGTCGTAGCGGGGTGTAACCGGCGGGAACCGGCGCGGGCTCGGGCCGCGCTTGTGCCAGTTGAACCGGCGTACGCACTGCCGGGCCAGGCGCAGCCCGTCGCGTTCGTCCTCGGCCAGCTGGTCGGCCGGGCCGGTGACTCCTGCGGGAACGGTCGGCGCGCTGCGTACCTCGGGGGCGGGCCGGCCGTTCGCGGTGGCCGCGCGCACCGGCTGGGGGTGGATGGTGAGCATCTTCGCGTGCCCCCGCACCATGATCGTGTAGTCGGAGAGCGCCGGCAGGTAGGCCGCGTCGCCGGTCGTCGCGCCGAAGACGACGCAGACCGTGGGCACCCGGTCGGCGGTGAGCTGGCTCAGGTCGCGCGCGATGGCGCCGCCCGGCGGCGGCCCGGCCGGCGCGGCGGCCCCGGTCGACTCGACGAGGTTGACCAGCGGCAGGCGGTTCACCGAGGCGATCCGGGCCGCGCGGCGGATCTTCTCCACGGTGTACGGGTTGACCGCGCCCCCGTCGACGGTCGGGTCGTTCGCGATCACCACGCACTCGATGCCCTCGATCACGCCGATGCCGGTGACGACGCTCGCACCCACCGGGTAGGCGGAGCCCCACGCCGCGACCGCTGACAACTCCAGGAACGGGCTGTCCTGGTCCAGCAGCATCTCGACCCGCTCGCGCGGCAACAGCTTCCCGCGGGCGTGATGCCGGGTCACCGACTTCTCGCCGCCGCCGGAGCGCGCCGCCTCCAGCGCCTCCTCCAGCTCGGCCAGCCGGTCCAGCATCGCGCTGCGGCAGAGGTGATAGGCCGGGTTGCGCGCGTCGATCGCGGTGTCGAGCACGGTCATGGAATCACCCTTGCCATGCCCGTACGGCCCCGATGCGAACTACGCCGCCCCCCAGCATGTTCAAAGCCCGCGCCTCTCGCCGTTGTGATGCCTGCGACCACCTCCGTAACGAGTGGTCGGCCGGGTGCGACACGGATCTTGAGAGTCGGCTTTGTGCCCTGATCAGGCGGCGGGTTTTCCAGGTGCGGGCACGACGAAGGGCCGCCCGTCCGGACGGCCCTTTCGCAGGTGGTTCAGCTCAGACGCGGGCCCGGCGGGCGAGGCGCTCCGGGTCCAGAATGATCACGCTCTTGCCGTCCAGGCGCAGCCAGGCCCGCGAGGCGAAATCGGCCAGCGCCTTGTTGACCGTCTCGCGCGAAGCGCCGACGAGCTGCGCCAGCTCCTCCTGGGTCAGGTCGTGGGTGACCCGCAGGACGCCGCCGTCACGGGTGCCGAACCGGCCGGCCATCTGCAGCAGATTTTTTGCCACCCGGCCGGGAACGTCCGTGAAGATCAGGTCGGCCAGGGCGTCGTTGGTACGGCGCAGCCGGCGGGCGAGCACTCGCAGCAACTGCTCGGCGATCTCGGGCCGGTTGTTCAGCCAGGGCCGCAGCGACGACTTTTTCAACCGGGCCAGCCGGGTGTCGGTCACCGCGGTGGCCGTCGCCGTCCGCGGGCCCGGGTCGAACAGTGAGAGCTCGCCGAGCATGTCGGACGGGCCCATGATGGAAACCAGGTTCTGCCGGCCGTCGGCCGCGCGTCGCCCCAGCTTGATCTTGCCGGACAGAACGATATACAGGCTGTCGCCGGCCTCGCCCTCGTTGAAGACGATGTCGCCCTTGCGGACTTCGATCGTGTCCATCTCCTTGGCGAGCGCCTCTGCGGCCTCCGGGTCAACGCCCTGGAAGATCCCGCTGCGAGCCAGTACCTCATCCATCGCCGCACCTCCGATTGCGCACGCTCCACCGCGCTCGATCAGTCTAGGCGCACGCGAGGGGGAAATGGCCAGGCACCCCTTGATCCAGATCTCGTAGCGTAACTGGTCAGCCGTCACGCCCGGTACAATTCGTCGCTCTCGGTGAGCAGAGAGCAGCCGTTCGTACGTCATCGGCGATTGCGCGCCGGCGGTATCGTCGCCATCGATGAATGCCCACCCACAGCGTCGCGGTCTGTTCGGTCGTCCCGTTCTGACCATCTTCATCGTGCTCGGTGTCCTGGCGGGCCTCGGCCTCGGCGGGGTGGCACTGGCCGACCGGTCTCCGGACCCGCCACGCTGGCAGCCGCCGCCGGCCGCCGCCGGCACCACATCCGCCGCCACGCAGCCGCGGGCCGAGGCGACCGGGGTCTCCGACACCTCGACGGCCGCGTCCATCGAGCTGTCGGCGACGGGCGACATCATCATGGGCAGCGCCCCCAACAAGCTGCCAGCCAACGACGGGGACGGCTTCTTCGACTCGGTGCAGGCCGGGCTCAAGTCCGACCTGGTGATGGGCAATCTCGAGCAGCCGATCACCAACGACACCGGCACCTCCAAATGCGGCTCGCCGCCACGGGAGCACTGCTTCGCGTTCCGCTCGCCGCCGTCCTACGCCAAGCACCTGAAGGACGCCGGCTTCGAGCTGCTGAACACGGCGAACAATCACTCCAAGGACTTCGGCACCGCCGGGTACGCGAACACGATCAATGCTCTCGACGGCGCCGGGCTGAAGCACACCGGCGCCGAGGACGAGATCACCGTCGTGGACGTCAAGGGCATCAAAGTGGCGGTGCTGGGCTTCTCGCCGTACGCGGGGGCCAACAACCTGAACGACCTCGACCACGCCCGCGAGATCGTGGAGAAGGCCAAGGGTGAGGCCGACCTCGTGGTGGTGCAGGCGCACCTGGGCGCCGAAGGCTCCGACAAGACGCACGTGAAGCCGGGCAACGAGATCTACTACAGCGAGAACCGGGGCGACCCGATCAAGTTCACCCACACCGTCATCGACGCGGGCGCCGACGTGGTGATCGCGCACGGCCCGCACGTCCTGCGCGGAATGCAGTTCTACAAAGGCAAGCTGATCGCGTACAGCCTGGGCAACTTCGCCGGCGGGGGCAAGACGCTGTCCAACGACGGGGTGCTCAAGTACGGAGGGATTCTGCACGTCAAGCTGACCAAGGACGGCGAGTGGGCGGGCGGGAAATTCCTGTCGACCTATCTGAGCCCGGTCGGCGTGCCGACCCGGGACAGCGCGAACGAGCAGGGCCGCAAGATGGTCGCGGCGCTGTCGAAGCAGGACTTCGGGGACACGGCGGCGAAGATCGGCTCCGACGGATCGATCTCGCCGCCGGCATGACCGAAAGACATGAGTCCATCATTGGGCTCAGCGAGGCTGTCGGATGTGCGACGTACTCTTTATCGGTGACTCGTCCCCCAGCCACGGCCGCCACTGCCTTGTCGTCGTCGGGATCGGCACGGTCCGACGGCACAGCCGTCCTGGTCAAGTCGGCGAAGCGGTTCGCGGGGGAGACCCCCGTCGCTCGCAAGCGCCGGGCCCGCAGGATGGCCAAGGCGCTGGCCGAGACCCATCCCGACGCGCACTGCGAGCTCGACTTCTCCACACCGTTGCAGCTCGCGGTGGCCACGATCCTGTCGGCGCAGTGCACCGACAAGAAGGTCAACGAGGTCACCCCCATCGTCTTCAAGCGCTACCCGGGCGCGGCCGACTATGCCGCCGCCGACCGGTCCGAGCTTGAGGAGATTCTCCGGCCGACCGGGTTCTTCCGCGCCAAGACCGACTCCCTGATCAAACTGGGCCAGGCACTGCTCGAGAAGCACGGCGGCGAGCTGCCGGGCACGCTGGCCGACCTGGTGGCGCTGCCCGGGATCGGCCGCAAGACGGCGAACGTGATCCTCGGCAATGCGTTCGGCGTCGCCGGGATCACGGTCGACACGCACTTCCGCCGGCTGGTCAACCGGTTCGGCTGGGTCGACGAGGAAGACCCGGTCAAGATCGAGTTCCTGGTCGCCGACCTGATCGAGAAGCGCGACTGGACCATGCTGTCGCATCGGGTGATCTTCCACGGGCGGCGGGTGTGCCATGCCCGCAAGCCCGCCTGCGGCGCCTGCACGCTGGCCAAGATGTGCCCGTCGTACGGCACCGGCCCGACCGACGCGGCAGCCTCGGCCAAGCTGCTGAAGGGCCCCCGCGCCCGCGAGCTGGCCGTGCAGGCGGGCGTCGATCCCGACCTGGTCCCGGCCGGCGCCATCGTCGCGCCGGAGGCCCCGTGACGGAATCCGGCGACCCTCACCCAGCAGCCGCCCGCGGGTTCGCTGTGGCGCTGGTGGCCGCCTGCTCCTTCCTGCTGACGGCGTGCACGGCCGACGCACCGAAAGAGCAGGCGTCACCGTTCGCCGACTGCGCCGCGTTGAGCGCGCCGCCGGCATCCGCGCCGGCCACCCTCGCCACGGCACAGGACAACTCCCTGCCCGAGATCGAGCTGCCCTGCTTCACCGGCGGCGGCGCGGTCAAGCTGACCGGGGTCCGCGGCCCGGCGGTGATCAACCTGTGGGCGTCCTGGTGCGAGCCGTGCCGCACCGAGCTGCCCGCCATGCAGCAACTGGCGGACCGCGCCGCCGGAAAGCTGACCGTCCTGGGCGTGAACACGGGCGACGACCGGGAGGCGGCCGCGTCCTTCGGTGCGGACAACAGGATTGGCATGCCGACGCTCTACGACCGGGACAAGAAGCTGATCGGCCGGCTCGGGGGGTCCACCCTCCCGGTGACGATCTTTCTGGGCGCCGACGGGTCCCGGCACGTCGAGCCCCTCCCGCTGGACGACACCAAACTGGACGCATTGGTGCGGACCTGGACCGGTGTGACGGTGACGTCGTGATCGAGCGCCCCGACGGGCTCCCCGGCTGGTGGGAGCCGCTGCTGACGACAGCCGCCACCAGCCGTGCGGAAGACTTCACGCGCATCAAGCCGCCCAGCTCCGGCGGCCGTCCCAGCGCCGTGCTGGTGCTGCTCGGGGAGGACGCGCCCGGAAAGCCCGACCTGCTGGTGCTGCAGCGCGCGGCCACCATGCGCAACCACGCGGGGCAGCCCGCGTTCCCCGGCGGCGCCGCCGACCCGCACGACCGGGACCCGGCCGCGACAGCCCTGCGCGAGGCACACGAAGAGGTCGGCCTCGACCCGGCCAGCGCGACCGTGCTCGCGATGCTGCCCGAGCTCTACATCCCGGTCAGCTCGTTCGTGGTCACCCCGGTGCTGGCCTGGTGGCACGCGCCGCATCCGGTGCACCCGTTGCAGCCGGCCGAGGTCGCGCACGTCGACCGGCTGCCGATCGCCGAGCTGGTCGATCCGCAAAACCGGGTCCGGGTACGCCACCCGAGCGGCTGGGTCGGCCCCGCGTTCCTGGCCGGCGGCATGGTCGTCTGGGGTTTCACGGCCGGGGTGATCTCGGCGCTGCTGGACATGGCGGGCTGGAGCCGGCCGTGGCAGCCCGGACGTCTCATCGAGCTGCCCGGCTCGCCGGTCCCGGCAAGCCCCGCGGGCGGCCCCGACGAGGTGCTCTCATGATCAATTGGCCGATCACTTCTACGCTGAGACGGTGCCCGTGGTCGATGGAATCCTGATCCTGCTCATGCTGATCTTCGCGATCAGCGGTTACCGGCAGGGTTTCGTCATCGGTGCGCTGTCGTTCGGCGGCTTCTTCAGCGGCGCGCTCATCGGGCTCCAGGTCGGTCCGCTCATCGCCAACCAGTTCGCGAACGGCGCCACCCGGGTCGTGGTGTCCCTGGTAACGATCTTCGCGCTGGCGGTGCTCGGGCAGACCCTAGCCGGCTGGTTCGGCACCCGGCTGCGCCGCGCGATCGACAGCCCGCCGCTGCAACGCCTCGACGACGCCGGCGGCGCGGTCGTCTCGCTGATCGCGGTGCTGCTGGTCGCGTGGCTGGTCGCCGTTCCGCTGGGCTCCTCGTCGTTGCCGTGGCTCAACCGTGAGGTGCGCAGCAGCGCGATTCTCGGCGGCATCAACGAACTGATGCCGGAGCAGGCTCAGGCGCTCTCGGCCGGGCTGCGGCAGACCCTCGACACGAACGGCTTCCCCGACGTCTTCGGCAGCCTCGCCCGCACCGAGGCCAAGGAGGTGGCGCAGCCCGACCCGGCACTCGCCGACTCCCAGGTGGTCGCCAACTCGAAGCGCTCGGTCATCAAGGTCCTGGGCACCGCACCCAGTTGCTCGCGCCGCATCGAAGGCTCCGGTTTCGTGTACGCGAGCGAGCGCATCATGACCAACGCGCATGTGGTCGCCGGCACCCGCGACGTGCAGGTGGAGACGACCCGCGGCCGCCTCGACGCCACAGTGGTGGTCTACGACCCCGAACGCGACCTCGCGGTCCTCTACGTTCCCGGGCTGACCGCGCCCGTGATGCCGTTCGTGGACAAGCCGTCCGGCACGGGCGCGAGCGCGATCGTGCTGGGTTATCCGCTGGACGGCCCATACAACGCGCAGTCGGCCCGCGTCCGCGACGTCAGCCGGATCACCGGCCCGGACATCTACGACTCCGGCGACGTGACCCGCGAGATCTACACGATCCGGTCGAAGGTTCGCAGCGGGAACTCGGGCGGCCCACTGGTCACACCGACCGGCAGGGTGCTCGGGGTGATCTTCGCGGCGGCGGCGGACGACAGCACCACGGGCTTCGCGCTGACAGCGAACGAGGCCTCGGGAACCGCGCAGTTGGGAACGGAGCGCACCCGCGGCGTCAAAACCGGCGACTGCGCCTGATCACTCTCCAGAAATCGATGCCTTACTTCAGGTCGTAGGTGGGGGCGCGCAACCACGCACGGAGCTACGACACGAAGCTCTTGACCTTGACTCTGGGGCGATCTGGGGGCGAAACGCGTCCAAGATCTCGTTGACTCGCCTAGGTGACGGATGCGAAGCGCCGGACGGTGACCAGGCCGACCAGCACCGAGAGCAGGAACAGGAGGCCTGCCGCCCACCAGCCGCGGGCGGATGAGGCACCCGGCTCGCTGCCGGGGATCACCGAGCCGGCGTTCGCCCCGGAAACCCGCGTGCCGCTCGTGGCGCCGGCGACGGCCTTGTCGGGGGCCGACTGGGCCTGGCCCGATGCCGGGGCGTTGCCGAAGCGGGCAATTCCGGGGTCGGGGGTGTTGTCGAGCGGGTTGGTGGCCACCGCGGGCACCTCGGCGGTCAGGGCGCCAGTCGGGTCGACCATGCCGAAGCCGTACGTGCTGTCGCGACCGGGGGCGCCGCGGTCCGTCGCGGTCTTGATGATGCGGTTGATGACCTCGGCGGCCGACATCGTGGGCCAGCGCGAGCGGACCAGGGCGGCCGTCGCCGAGACCATCGGGGCGGCAAAGCTGGTGCCCTGGACATGCCAGTAGCCGTTGTCCGGCCGCGCGCCGACCAATGCGGTCGCCGGGGCGGTCACGACCGTCTCCTTGCCGGTGATCGAGCCCGACCAGAGGGCGTTGCCGTCCTTCTCCATGCCGGCGACCGCGAGCACGCCCGGCTCGCGGGCCGGATACCAGACGCCCGCGGACGAGGACGCGCTCGTGTTGCCGGTGCAGGCGACGACGACCACGTCCTTCGCGAACGCGTAGTCGAGGGCTGCGGCCAGCGCGGCGCTGCTGCCGTTGCCGCCGAGCGACAGGTTGATCACCCGGGCGCCGTGGTCGACCGCCCAGCGGACGCCCTTCGCCACGATCATCGCGTCGTCGTACCGGTTTTCCTCGTCCAGGACGCGGACCGGCAGGATCTTGGCCTTGGGTGCGATGCCGACCACGCCGGAGGAGTCGTCGCTGCGCCCGGCGATGATCGCCGAGACCGTGGTGCCGTGGCCGACCAGGTCCGTGTCGCCGTTGCCTTTCGGATCGACCAGGTCGAGGCCCGGCAGCACCTGCCCGGCGAGGTCGACGTGGTTGGCGTCGACGCCGGAGTCGATGACCGCGACCGTCACGCCCGCGCCGTTCGCGAAGTTCCAGGCGCCGGCCACGTTCAACGTCTTGAGGTGCCACTGCTCGGCCCGGACCGAATCGCCCACCCAGGGCGCCGGGTTTTCCAGCGCGGTGGCGCCGGCCCCGGGAGCCGGGCTTTCCACCGGGGCGGAAGCGGCCGGGGAGGCCGCGAGCGCGGGGGAGCAGGTGGCGCTGGCGGCGACGAGCCCGGCGAGGGCGGTGGCGGTGAGCCGCAGCCTCAGATCGCCTACCAACGGGCACCGCCGGGCGTAGGGCTAGCGGGATGCGACAGGATCGCGTCGCGCCGGGGGCGGCGGGACGCGTGTGGTCGCGGACTCGAAGCGCTCACAGGTCGGCGTGGCCATTCTGATGATGGACGGTCGATGGAGGGAGATTACTCCGATTCGGCGACTTGTCGGGGAGATGCGTCGATGGATATCCGCTGAGATGTGCGTTCGGCCGGCCGATCTGTCCGTTCGCTCCCCAGTGGGGGCAAGTGGGCGAGTTGGATCAGCCGTACGCCCTCGCGCCTGGTCAGCAACCGGCCGCGGCCCGGCGGCAGCGGGCTCGGCTTGACCGGCCCGATGAGCGCGCCTTCCTCGGCCGGACCCGACATCACCAGGCCCGGCGCCGAAAGTTCGCGCAGCCGCTGGATCACCGGGTCGTAGAGCGCCCGGCTCGCTCCGCCGGCGCGCCGGGTCACAACAAGGTGCAGGCCGACGTCGCGGGCCTGGGCCAGATATTCGAGCAGCGGCAGGAGCGGGTTCAGCGGGCCGGACGCGACCAGGTCGTAGTCGTCGACCAGGACGAACAGCTCCGGCCCGGTCCACCAGGAGCGCTCGCGCAGTTGCTGTGCGGTCACGTCAGGGCCTGGCAGCCGCCGCTCCATGTAGCCCGCCACCGACTGCATCAGGTCCTGTGTCTTCTGCGCCTGGATGCCGTACCCGATCCGGTGGTCCGACTCGGGCAGGTCCATCAGGCTGCGCCGGTAGTCGACCAGGATGAGCCGGGCCTGTTCCGGTGGGAACCGGCGCGTCACCGTGGTCGCGAGCGCGCGCAGGAACGACGACTTGCCGCACTCGGCGTCGCCGAAGAGCAACAGGTGCGGGTCGCCGGCGAAGTCGATCTCGACGGGCTGCAGGTCGGTCTCGGCGATGCCGATCGGCAGCCGCAGGCCGGTGCCGGTCAGATCGAGTTCGGCGTACGGCAGGGACCGCGGCAGCAGGCGCACCCGCGGGGCGGCCGGCCCCGTCCAGTTCGCGGCGACCGCCTTGACCAGGGCGGCAGTGTCGCCGACGGTGCTCAGCTCCGGCCGTACGGTCAGCAGCTGCAGGCCTTTGTTCTTGTCCGCCGGGTGCTCGGCGATGCCACGGCCGGGCTTCTCGGGCACGTTCAGCGCGGCCCGCCGGTTGACCATCGAGTCGCTCGGATCGCCGAGGCGCAACTCCAGCCGGGAGCCGAACAGGTCGCGGATCGCCGGCCGGAAGTCCATCCAGCGTGTCGAGCCGGCCACCACGTGGATGCCGTACGACAGGCCGCGCGTGGCCACGTCGGTGATCACCGTCTCCAGCTCGTCGTAGTCCTTGCGCAGCGACGCCCAGCCGTCCACGACCAGGAACACGTCGCCGTACAGATCGCCCTCGGCGCCGACCGGGCGCCGGCGATAGGACGTCATCGAGTCGACGCCGAGGTCGGCGAAGCGTTGCTCACGCTCGGCCAGCAGGGTGGAGATCTCGCCGACCGTACGCTGGACGCCGACCGCGTCGAGCCGGCCCGCGACGCCACCGACGTGCGGCAGGTCACGCAGTGTTCCTAAAGAGCCGCCACCGAAGTCCAGGCAGTAGATCTGGACTTCAGCGGGTGTGTGCGTCAGGGCGAGGCCGCAGACCAGTGCCCGCACGGCCGTCGATTTGCCGCTCTGTGTGCCGCCGACGACGGCCACGTGCCCGGCAGAGCCGCCAAGCTGCAACCACATCACGTCGCGGACCTGCTCGCGCGGCTTGTCGATGAGCGCGATCGGCACCTGCAATGCGCCGTGCAGTTCGGGGTTCGCGCACTGGAGGCCGCGCTGCGGGTCGATTGCGACGGGGCCGAGCAGCTCGTCCAGTGACGCGGACTGGTTCAGCGGTGGCAGCCACACCTGGTGCGCCGGCGGGCCCTGGCCGTTCAGCCGGTCGACCATGACGTCGAGCAGGCTTGCGCCGGCCGGAGCCTCCTCGGGCGCGGGCTGTGCCGGCTGCACCGGCTTCGGCACGAAGTGCGTCGAGTAGGTGAGCACCCTTGGCTCGTCGCGGCCGGCCCCGCCTCCTGCGCCACGGCCTGCGGCCCTGCGGAACACCCCGGAGACGTACGCGGCCTTGAACCGCACCAGAGGCTCGGTGCCGAACTTCAGGTAGCCGTGCCCGGGTGCGCGGGGCAGATCGTAGGCGTCGGGCACGCCGAGCACGGCCCGCGACTCCAGCGCCGAGAACGTCCGCAGGCCCACCCTGTACGACAGGTGGGTGTCCAGCCCGCGCAGCCGGCCCTCCTCGAGCCGCTGGCTGGCCAGCAGCAGGTGCACGCCCAGCGAGCGGCCCAACCGTCCGATCTGGACGAACAGGTCGATGAAGTCGGGCTTGGCCGAGAGCAGCTCGGAGAACTCGTCGCAGACGACCAGCAGCGACGGCAGCGGGGGAAGCGCCGCGCCGCCGGCCCGGGCCTTCTCGTAATCACGCAGGCTGACATAGTTGCCCGATTTACGCAGCTTTTCCTGGCGCCGCAGCAGCTCGCCGTCGATCGCGTCCACCATGCGGTCGACCAGCGGCAGTTCGGCGGCCAGGTTGGTGATCACCGCGGCGGTGTGCGGCAGCCGCTCCAGGGACGAGAACGTCGCGCCGCCCTTGAAGTCGATCAGGACGAAGTTCAGCGTCTCGGACGAGTGCGTCGCGGCGAGGGCCAGGACCAGCGTGCGCAGCAGCTCGGACTTGCCGGAGCCGGTGGCGCCGATCAGCAGGCCGTGCGGACCCATCCCGTCCTGCGCGGATTCCTTCAGATCCAGCTCGATCGCGGCGCCGTCGGTGCCCACCCCGATCGGCACCCGCAGCCTGTCGCGGCTGGGCCGCGGAATCCAGCCCTGCGCCGCGCTGAAACTCTCCGGGTCCGCGATGCCGAGCAACTCGCCGAGGCCGGGCTCGGCGGCCAGTGGGGTGTCGGCCGACTTCGCCGTGGCGGCCAGCCGCAGCGGCGCCAGTCGCCGGGCGACCGCCTCGGTCTCCGCGACGGTGAGCTGGTCCGGGACGCCGACGTCGGCGGCCTGGTCCATCGCCGACGTGTGCAGCTCGCGTACGCCGCCCGCGGCCGTGCGCACGTCGAGCACCAGCTGCGAACGGTCGAGCAGCCGCGGCGGCACGTCGTCCAGGTCGAGGACGGTGACGCCGTCGATTCCGTCGTCGAGCTGGCCGGCCCCCTTGAGGTCGGCGCCGTCCAGGACGATCACGACGTGCGGTCCGGCGGTGTCCACCGTGGCCGCGTTGAATCGGCGCCGGTTGCCGATCACGTCCTCGAGCAGTTTCTCCAGGTCGGGGCCCGAACTGGCGACGAGGCGAACCCGGCCGAGCGCGTCGGTACGCGACGGGTGCAGGTTGTGCGGGAGCCACTTGACCCACTCCCACCTCTCGCGGCGTTCCGGGCCCGTGCAGACGGCGATGATCATGTCGTCGGGGGCGTGGAAGACCGACAGTTGGGTGAGCAAGGCCCGGGTCAGCGAGCGGACCTCCGCCTCGGCGCCCGCGCCGTGCCCGCGCAGGAAGATCCGCGCGAAGCCGCGCAGCGAGACGGCGACGGGCAGGTCGGGCACCACCGAGTACGCGTCCAGGAAGCGGCGCAGCGCTCCGGCCGTCATCGGCTCGAGGTCCTCCAGCGCTCGGGTCACCGGTGGAATCAACGGCGTCGCCAGGGTCTGCGGGCCGACCGCGAGGCGGACCACGGCGAAGTCGGAATCGGCGGGCCGGCGCTCCCAGACCCGGTGGCTCGCGACCGTGGACCACAGCTGCCCCGGGTCGGGATGCCTGTACAGCAAGCCCACCCGTTGCTTGCCCGCGGTCACCAGAACCTGGCGGCGCAGCCCGGACAGGTGTCGCAGATACTCCCGGCGGGCAGCCATCATTTCGGCCTTCTTCGGCGATCCGGTGCTGCCGAACGAGGTGGCCAGCATCGCCAGGGACGAGACGCCGAACAGGCCGCCGACCACGTACGCGAACGGGCCGTTGCTGCCCCGGCCCATCATCATCGCCATCGCGATCGAGCCGCCGAGCATCGGCAAGGCCATCATGGCCTGCTGCCAGCGCCCGCCTGCGGCCTGCGGGATCTCCGGTGGCGGATCGACGGCGAGCTCGCCGGTCGGGATCTCCGGCGCGGGCCGCCGCGCGGACCGTTTGATCACCACCGTGCTCATGCCGCCAAGGCCCCTTTCGTCCACTTTGGCGTGTTGGTGGCTCTGCGTCGGCGAGACCGTCACCGGGCGTTGTGCCGGGCCCCATGGTAGGGAAAGTCAGTAGAGCTTTGAAACGAATTGGTGGTCCGGGTCCGTGCGGACTCGCCACGACTCCTAGCCCGCCACTTCGGTTTACATCCTCATCGCCATCGATGGAAGATACAGAAATGAGCGCCGGACTCGCGCGGGTCACGATCAGCGCGCCGCAGCGTCGCGTCGACGTCGCGCTACCCGAGCACGTCCCGCTGGCGGAGTTGCTGCCCGAGGTGCTGCGGCACGCCGGCGAGGGCCTCGCCGACGAGGGCGAGCGGCATGGCGGCTGGCGGCTACGGCGTACGGACGGGGTGGCGCTGTCGGCCGCGCAAGGGCTCCTCCCGCAGGGAGTCCGCGACGGCGAGGTGCTGCATCTCGTCCCGGCCGACGAGGAGTGGCCCGAGCTTGAGTACGACGACGTGGTCGAGGCGATCGCCGAGGGTGCGCGCCGCCGCGGCACCGTCTGGGGTCCGGAGGCCACCCGCGGCGCCACCCTGCTCGCCGGCGGGGTGCTGCTCGCGCTCGGCCTGGTCGCAGTGCTCTCGGCCGGCCCGGCGTGGGGCGACGCGGCGTTCGTGGGGCTTGGCGCGGCATTGCTGCTCGCGCTTTCGGGCATGACGGCATCGCGGGCGTACGGCGACGCCCGGGCCGGCGCCGTGCTCGGGGCGGGCGCGCTGCCCTACGCGTTCGCCGGCGGGGCCGTGCTGGTGGCCCCGGAAGCGGGCGACCCGGCCGGCGCCCTGGGCTGGCTGCCCTGGCTGGGCGCCCCCGAACTGCTGGCCGGCTCGGTCGCCTTGCTGGTGGTCGCGGCGCTGGGCGGGGCCGGTGTCTCGGCCGCGGTGCGGATCTTCACGGCCGGCGCGACCGCCGGCCTGCTCGGCGCGGTGACGGCGCTGGTCAGCATGGTCACCTCGGCCGCCGGCGCCGCCGCGGTGCTGATCTCGATTCTGGTCTGCGGGATCGGCATGCTGCCGTTGCTCGCGATCCGGTTCGGCAAGGTGCCCACGCCCTCGGTGACGTTGCCGACCAGCGGCGACGGCACGGGTTTCACCGGCTCGGGCGCGCCGGGAGCGCTGGACGCGACCCGGGAACGGCCCAGTCGCGTGATCGTCTTCGCGGCCGTGGCCCGCACCGAGGAACTCTTGACCGGCCTGCTGCTCGGGCACGCCGTGCTGGCCGCGGGCGCGTTCGTGGTGCTGGCCGCGGCGGGCGGGCTCGCCGCGCGGATCCTGCTCGCCGTCGCGGCGCCGGCCCTGCTGCTGCGGTCGCGCCTCTTCGTGACATTGCGCCAACGCGTGCCGCTGCTGACAGCCGGGCTGTTCGGGGTGGCTGCGCTGGGGACAGACCTGCTCCAGGACGCGGGCGCGACGATGCTGCTGGGAGTCAGTCTGCTCGGGCTCCTGCTCGCGTACGTGACCGTGGCGGCAGGCGCGACATACTCGCGCAGGCCGCCGTCGCCGTATCTGGGCCGGGCGGCCGACCTGCTGGACAGCCTGGTCGTGGTGTCGCTGATCCCGGTGGCGTGCGCCGTCGTCGGCATTTACGACCTGGTCGGCGGCATCAACCTGTAGGGTCCCCGCCCAGATATCTTGGCCCGGTTTCGCCACAGAAGAGACTTTTGCTCGACTCTTCGTCGCCCTAGCGTCAAGCGCCCGATCGAGGGGGGCCATTCAAGGTCAAGAGCTTCGTGTCGTAGCTCCGTGCGGGGTTGCGCGCCGCAGCTCCCGCCGAGACCGGGCGCGGCCGCTCGCTTCGCTTCGCGTCCTGAGCGCCCTGCCGGCTGACTGCCCACACACCCCCGTCCCTTTTGCCCCCTAGTCACCCATTCATGGGTCCAGCCTCCGAGCACCCGCGTGTTGCCGCGTTCGTTTTGTCCCCATATTCCCGGCGCCGTGATAGATCTTGGTCGATATTCGCCCTCCTGGGGGCGGGCCGCGTCCAAGATCTCCCCGGGGCGTTGCGATAATCGGATAAAGCGGACTTTCGCTGGCC